>Ga0207677_10000038_pt1 | contig 113012 bp, 108 predicted proteins | sample KBSMisM42_FD_184311 | JGI IMG/M metagenome (GOLD analysis project Ga0207677, IMG submission 184311) | Miscanthus rhizosphere microbial communities from Kellogg Biological Station, Michigan, USA - KBS Miscanthus M4-2 (SPAdes) (version 2) | ecosystem: Host-associated > Plants > Roots >...
CGCCGTGCAGTAGCGCACACGACAACGTGTCACCGCATCACAACGAGCCGTGCGTTGCGTCGCTGCTTCGCTTTGTATCGCGGCGCATCGTCGCCCGGTGGTCGCGTTGCCCGCTGCGACCAAGGAGAGGCGATGAACAAACCACCCCAGGACAACACGATCGCAGCCCATCTCAGACGCCGTGGAACCAACCGGCGCGACTTTCTTTCGTTTTGCGGCAAGCTGATGGTCGCCGCTCCGTTCGGCCTGGCCATCACCAATCATCTGAGTCCCGAGGCCGTGGCGGCGGAGATCGGGGCAATCAGACGGCCGAGTGTCATCTGGCTGCACTTCCAGGAGTGCACCGGCTGCACCGAGACGCTGCTCCGCACCTCCGAGCCTGATCTCGCGGACCTCCTCTTTAATGTGATCTCGCTCGATTACCACGAGACCGTCATGGCCGCCGCCGGCGCCGATGCACACGCCGCGCTGCAGGACGCCATGAACGCGAACGACGGCAAATTCATCTGCGTCGTCGAAGGGGCCATCCCGACCAAGGACAACGGGCAGTACCTCTACATCGGCGGCAAGAAGGGGAAAGACATCCTCGCGGAAGTGACCAGCCGCGCGGCCGCCGTCGTCTCGATGGGCTCGTGCGCCTCCTGGGGCGGCGTCGCCTCGGCCGGCTCGAATCCGACCGGCGCCGTCGGCGCGATCGAGCTGATCAAAGGAAAGCCGGTCGTCAATCTCCCCGGCTGCCCGCCGAATCCCTACACCTTCCTCGCCGTGGCGCTGCAGGTCGCGAAGACCGGAAAGCCGCCCGCGCTCGACTCGCTCAACCGTCCGAAGTTCGCCTACGACCGGCTGATCCACGATCACTGCCCGCGCCGTCCCCACTTCGATGCCGGCCGCTTCGCGAAGAACTTCGGCGACGAAGGACATCTGCAGGGCTGGTGCCTCTACCGCCTCGGCTGCAAGGGCCCGGTCACGCACGCCGCCTGTTCGACCCGCAGCTTCAACGAGATCCCCGACTGCTGGCCGATCGGCATCGGACATCCCTGCTTCGGCTGCACCGAGAAAGGCGTCGGCTTCACGCTCGCGCTGCACGACACGGTCAACATCGACCACCCGATGCCGCCCGATGCGTATCCGGCCATCTTCCCCGAGCACAAGGGCATCAGCCCGCTGGCCACCGGCATCGCCGGCGTGGTCGGAGGAGCGCTCCTGGCCGGTGGAGTCATCGGCTCGCGCAAAGTCGGAGAGCAAAGCGATGAGAACTGATCGCCGCTCACTGCTGAAAGGACTCGTCGCCGCGACCGCCGTGTCCGCGACGCCGGCGCTCGCGCGTCCGCGCAAGACCGCCGCCGCGGATGCCGTCGGCCTGCTGTACGACGCGACCAAATGCATCGGCTGCAAGACGTGCGTCGTCGCCTGCAAAGAGGAAGCAGGCCTGCCTGCCGACACGCGAGCTAACCGCATCTACGACGCTCCCGATGGGCTCAACGAGTACACGAAGAACGTCATTCAACTCTACAAGGGCGACGGCGAATATTCATACGTCAAGAAGCAGTGCATGCATTGCATCGATCCGGCATGCGTGGGCGCCTGCATGCTCGGCGCGCTGAAGAAAGGCGACTACGGAGTCGTCTCCTACAACGCCGACACCTGCATCGGCTGCCGCTACTGCGAAGTGGCCTGCCCGTTCAACGTCCCGAAATTCGAGTGGACCAAGTCGACGCCGAAGATCGTCAAGTGCGAGCTCTGCAAAGAGCGCCTGGCGAAGGGACTCCAGCCGGCGTGCACGACCGTCTGTCCGGCGAAGGCCGTCATCTTCGGCAAGCGCGCCGAGCTGCTGAAAGAAGCGCACGACCGCATCGAGAAACATCCGAAGCAGTACTACCCGAAGGTCTACGGCGAAGAGGAGCTCGGCGGCACGCAGGTGCTCTATCTGTCGCACGTCCCGTTCGAGAAGCTCGGCTTCCGCTTCGATGACAAGCGCGCCGTCCCCGATGTCCAGCAGTCCATCCAGCACGGCGTCTACCAGGGCTTCGCCGCCCCCATCGCGCTCTACGCAGTCCTCGGCGCGGTGATCTTCCGCAATCGCAAGCACAGCGACGAGGACCAGGAGAATTGATATGAGCAAGCGCATCACGATCGACCCGATCACCCGCATCGAAGGTCACCTGCGCATCGACGTCGAGGTCGACGGGGGCGAAGTCAAAAAGGCGTGGGCCTCGTCCACGATGTGGCGCGGCATCGAATCGATGCTCGTCGGCCGCGATCCGCGCGACGCATGGCTCTTCACGCAGCGCTTCTGCGGCGTCTGCACGACCGTCCACGCGATGGCCTCGGTCCGTTCCGTCGAAGACGCGCTGGAGCTGGAGGTCCCGCTCAACGCGCAGTACATCCGCAACATCATCATGACCGCGCACGCGCTGCACGATCATGTCGTCCACTTCTACCAGCTGTCGGCGCTCGACTGGGTCGACGTCGTCTCCGCGCTGAAGGCCGATCCGGCCAAGGCCGCGGCCATCGCCGAGAGCCTCTCCGACTGGCCGGGCAACTCCAAAGAGCAGATGAAGGCGGTGCAGGACAAGGTGAAGAACCTCGTCGCCAGCGGCCAGCTCGGCATCTTCGCGCACGGCTACTGGGGCCATCCGGCGATGAAGCTGCCGCCGGAGATCAACCTCCTCGCCGTCTCGCATTACCTGCAGGCGCTCGAGTATCAGCGCTACGCGAACCAGGTTGTCGCCATCCTCGGCGGCAAGACGCCGCACATCCAGAACGTCGCCGTCGGCGGCGTGGCCAACGCCATCAACCTCGATTCACCCGCGACGCTGAACCTCGATCGCATCTATTCAATGAAACCGCTGCTCGACAAGATCACCTCGTTCGTGCAGAAGGTCTACGTCCCCGACGTCTGCGCGGTGGCCGGTCTCTATCCGGAGTGGTTCGGCTACGGCGGCGGCGTGAAGAACTACCTTTCCGTTCCCGACATCCCGCTCGACGGCCGCAACACGAAGTTCGCGCTCCCCGGCGGCACGATCATGAACGGCGACATCGGCACCTACAAGCCGATCAAGGGCCAGCGCGATCCGTACTGGCGGAAGGGCGTCACGGAGGACAGCACGCATTCGTACTACACCGGCGGCGGGCCTCTGCATCCGTTCGAAGGGAAGACCGAGCCGCAGTTCACCGACTTCCAGGACGACGGCAAGTACTCGTGGGTCAAGTCGCCGCGCTTCGAAGGAAAGCCGATGCAGGTCGGGCCTCTGGCCAACGTCCTGTGCGGCTACGCGGCCGGCGATCCGCTGATGAAGAAGTGGACCGACGCGGCGCTGTCGAACATCTCCGCGATCGCGAAGGTGAAGGCCACGCCGGCGATGCTGCACTCCACGCTCGGCCGCCACGGCGCGCGCGCCATCCGCGCCGCGGTCTACTCCGAGATCGCGATGCAGCAGTGGCAGCTCCTGCTCGACAACGTGGTCAAGGGCGACACGACGATCTACAACCGCCCCGAGTTCCCGAAGGGGACGATCGAAGGCGTCGGCTTCCACGAGGCGCCGCGCGGCACGCTGTCGCACTGGGTCGTCGTCGAAGACGGCAAGATCAAGAACTACCAGGCCGTCGTCCCGACGACCTGGAACGCCAGCCCGCGCGACGAGAAGGGGAACGTCGGACCGTACGAGGCCTCGCTCCTCGGCAACCCGGTCGCGCAGGCCGACCACCCGCTCGAAGTGCTCCGCACCATCCACTCGTTCGATCCCTGCATGGCCTGCGCGGTCCATGTGTTCGATCCCGAGCGGAAGCGGCTCGCACGCGTGAAGGTGTTGGGATAGTTGCCAGTTGCCGGTCGCCGGTTACCACGGCAACTGGCAACCGGTAACCGGGAACCGATCATGAGCCGCTTGGCGATCTTCGGCATCGGCAATGTTCTGGCGCAGGACGACGCCGTCGGACCGACGGTGATCCACTGGCTGAACAGCCGTTACACCTTCCCGCCCGACGTCGTGGTCGAAGACCTCGGCACGCCGGCGCTGGAGCTGCCGACGCATCTCGCCGGTCATCGTTTCGTCATCTTCGTCGATGCAGTCGCGCCGTCCGGCGAGCCCGGCACGGTGAAGCTATACGACCGTGAAGATCTCCTCTCCAATCCGCCGGGTCTGCGGGTCACCCCGCACGACCCGGCGCTCACGGAGACACTGCTCCTGCTGGAGCTCACCGGCGGCGCCCCCGGCGACGTAAAGATGGTCGGCATCGTGGCCGCCGAAACCGAAATGGCGCTCGGCCTCTCGCCCGCAGTGCGCGACGCGATCCCCCTCGCCGCCGCCACCGTGCTCGAGCTCGCCGAGCGTGTCGGCGTTATCGCACTGCTTCGCCCCGACGCGAGCGACTCGATCCCATGGTGGGAAGCGGCGTGACGTAACATTCCCCGAGTGCCTGCCCGCGTCACCGTCATCATCCCGACTTACAACTGGAGCTCCGTACTGCCGTACTCGATCGGCAGCGTGCTTCGTCAGAGCTTCCGCGACTTCGAGTTGCTCGTCGTCGGCGACGGCTGTACGGACGATTCTGAACAGGTCGTGAATGCGATCGGCGATCCGCGCGTCCGCTGGATCAACCTGCCGCAGAATACGCGGCATCAGAGTGGTCCGAACAACGAAGCGCTGCGGCAGGCGCAGGGCGAGATCATCGCCTATCTCGGGCATGACGATCTCTGGTTGCCGCATCACCTCGCGGCTCACGTGCGCGCGCTCGATGCGCACGGCGCCGACCTCGCGTACTCGCTCTGCCTTCTCGTGGCCAGCGACTCGTCGTATTTCCCGTCGCTTCCGCGTGCTACCGCGGGCGTCTTCTCGCCGCCGTCCGGCATGACGCATCGGCGCGCGGTGACCGAGGAACTGGGCGGGTGGCGCGATTACGCGAGCGCGGAATCGCGAGCCGATGTGTCGCCGGACGTCGAGCTGTGGCGCCGCGCGCAACGCGCCGGAAAAACCTTCACCTTCGTGCCGCGGCTGAGCGCCATCAAGCTTCCCGCCGGCTGGCGGCGCGACGTCTACCGCACGCGGCCGAGCGACGAACAGGCGCGCTGGTTCGCGCGCATCGGCGACGAGCCCGACCTCGAATCGACGCTCCTCGTGCAGCTGGTCACCAACGAGCACATTCCGAACGGCGTGCCGTATCGCCGGCTCCTGCGCCACATCGCGAAGCAGACGCTCGGCCGCATCCGCCGCCGTTTCAATCTCCCGTCATTCGGACGGACGCCGCGCCACGTCGACCTCGACGAGATGCGCCGCGCGAAAGGACTCCCATGATTCCCACGGCTCGCAAAGACGGACCCCAGGTTACGAACGAATGGCAGAAGCTGCAGCCGCCGATCGACGGCGTGACGATCCGCGAGGTGCTGCACGTGCCGCGCGACCACGGCGTCATCACCGAGAACTACCGCCCCGAATGGGACCCCACCGGCTTGCCGGTCGTGCACGTCTATCAATCGCGACTCTTTCCCGGCGCGATCGGCGCGTGGAGCTGTCACGCGAAGACCGTCGATCGCCTTTTCGTCAATCACGGCCTGCTGAAGATCGTGCTGTACGACGGACGCGAGGAGAGCCCGACGCATGGCCGGATCATGGAGCTGCACGCCGGCGATCCGCGGCCCGCGTTTCTGGTGATCCCGATCGGCGTCTGGCACGGGCTTCAGAACGTCGGCGCCACCGACGCGCTGATGCTGAACTTCCCATCGCGCGCGTACGACTACGCCGATCCCGATCACTATCGCCTGCCGTTCGACGCGCCGGAGATTCCGTACTCGTGGACGCCGACCGCTTCCGCGCGACTGCGCGCCAACCCCGTCGCCCCCGGGTGACACCCGTCACAACGAAACGTATCGCCGCGCATCACCACGCATTCCGCAACCGCCTAACTTGAGCGTCACGAGGTCGTGTGATGGCTCTCGAGGGGCGCCACATTCAAATTCGCGGGATCGTTCAGGGCGTCGGTTTCCGCCCGTTCGTCTACCAGCTCGCCCGCCGCAGCGGTGTCGCGGGACGGGTGCGGAACGACTCGACGGGTGTGGTCATCGACGCCTTCGGCAGCGACGACGCGCTCGACTCGTTCGTCACGCAGCTCGAGACCGACGCCCCGCCCGCGGCACGCGTGCGCGAGATCGAATGGGTCTCCGTCCCGTACGAATCGGCCGGCGCATTCGAGATCACCGCGAGCACCGAAGCCGACGTTCGCAACATCTCCATCCCCGCCGATCTGGCGATGTGCGATGCGTGTCTCGCCGACATCCTCGATCCGCTCAATCGCCGCCATCGTTATCCGTTCACCAACTGCACGAACTGCGGTCCGCGCTACACCATCGCGCAGGACATCCCGTACGACCGGGCGCACACAACGATGTCGAAGTTCCGGATGTGCGGCGATTGCCGCCGCGAGTACGAGAATCCGGACGACCGCCGTTTCCACGCGCAGCCGAATGCCTGTCCGGCGTGCGGACCGAAAGTCTCCGCCGTCACGCCGTCGGGCCGCGTGATCGAAACCTCCGACGCGATCGGCTTCGCGGGCCGCAGTCTTCGCGCGCAGTTCATAGTCGCCGTGAAAGGTCTCGGCGGCTTCCACCTGGCTTGTGATGCGACATCCGAAATCGCGGTGCAGCGTCTACGAGAGCGCAAGCAACGCGAGGCAAAACCGCTCGCGGTCATGGTCCGTGACCTGGCCGAAGCCGAGCGGATCTCCTCCCTTTCCGAGCGCGAGCGCCGGCTTCTGACTGCCGTTGAACATCCCATCGTCCTCGTTCAACGCAGAGCCGGCGCTCCACTCGCTCCCGCGGTCTGCGGCGACAATCCGCTGGTCGGGCTGTTCCTTCCGTACACCCCTCTGCATCACCTGCTGATGCAGGAGGCCGGAAGGCCGCTGGTCATGACGTCCGGCAATATGGCGGACGAGCCGATGGCGTATCGCAACGCCGACGCGCTGAAGCAGCTCGATACCGTCGCCGATCTTTTCCTGATGCACGACCGCGACATCGAGACGCGCGCCGACGATTCCGTCGTCCGCGTGATCGACGATGCGCCGGTCGTGCTCCGCCGCGCGCGCGGCTACGTCCCGCGCGGCGTGACCGTGAAGCGGGCATTCGCGGAGCCGCTGCTCGCCGTCGGCGCGCATCTCAAGAACGCGATCTGCATCGGCGCCGGCCGCACCGCATTCCTCGGGCCGCACATCGGCGACCTCGAGACCGTCGAGACGCTGCGGTCGTTCGAGCAGTCGGTCGAGAGGATGAAGACGTTCGTCGGCATCGAGCCGCGCATCGTCGCGCACGATCTGCATCCCGACTACTTTTCGACGCGCTACGCGCAGTCGTTGTCAGGCCCACAGCTCATCGGAGTCCAGCACCACCACGCCCACATCGCCGCCGTCATGGCCGAGCACGGCCTCGACTCGCCGGTCATCGGCGTCGCGTACGACGGCACCGGCTACGGCCTCGACGGCACGTCGTGGGGCGGCGAGGTCATGATCGCCGGCTACACGAAGTTCCGCCGCGTCGCGACGTTCCGTCCGATCGCGCTCGCCGGCGGCGATCAGGCCATCAAACAGGTGTGGCGCATCGCCCTCGCGCTGCTCGACGACGCGTTCGACGGCGAGCCGCCGCTCGATCGCATCCCGCTGTTCCGCCAGCTCAACCCGGAGCCGATCCGCCGCATGCTCGCGGCGAAGCTCAACACTCCGCTCGCCCGCAGCGTCGGCCGCTACTTCGACGGCTTCGGCGCGATGTTCCTCGGCGTCACGAATGCGCGTTACGAAGGCGAAGTCGCGTTCCGCTGGAACACCGTCGCCGATCCGAATGAAACGCGCTGCTATCCGGCGGAGCTTGCGGACGGCGAAGTCGATCTGCGCCCTGTCGTGCGCGCGGCGGTCGAGGATCTGATCGCGGGACGCGGCGCGGCGACGATCTCCGCCCGTTTCCACAACACGCTCGCGGCGATGACCGTCGAGCTCATTCAGGCCGCCGACGCCGACATGCCGGTGGTCCTCGGCGGCGGCTGCTTCCAGAACGCACGTCTCACCGAATCGATCATCGCCGCGCTTCGCGATCAGCAGCAGGTCTATCTCGGCCGCGAAGTGCCGCCCGGCGACGGCGGCATCGCGCTCGGCCAGGCCGTCATCGCCAATGCGGTCGCGCAGACAACGGAGGAGCTCACATGTGTCTCGGTGTCCCAGGCAAAGTGATCGAGATTCACGGCAGCATGGCCACGGTCGATTTCTGGGGCGTGCGCCGGCAGGTCTGTCTCGACATCGTCGATGAGCCGGTCGCGGCCGGCGACTACATCCTCAATCACGTCGGCTTCGCCATCCGCCGCATCCCCGCGGAGTCGATCGCCGACACGCTGGCGTACTACGAGACGCTCCTCGCCGAGCGCGACGAAGACGACCCGATGGCCGCCGACGTCCTCGGCGAAATCGAGGCGACGCGTTCATGAACGAATTGCACTTCCGCGATCCTGAGCTCGCCCGCGCCCTCGCGCATCAGCTCCAGGCGCTGATGGATGAGATCGGCCGCGAAGTCTCGGTCATGCACGTCTGCGGCTCGCACGAGCAGGCGATCGCGAAGTTCGGCCTCCGTTCGCTCTTCCCCAAAAAACTCAACGTCATCATGGGACCGGGCTGCCCAGTGTGTGTGACCGACGTCCCCGAAGTCGATGAAGGGGTGCTCCTCGCGGAGATGCCGAACGTCGAGATCGCGACGTACGGCGACATGCTCAAAGTGCCCGGCACCGTCCGCTCGCTCGCTGATGCGCAGGCCGCCGGCGCGAAGATCCACATCGTCTACGGCCCGTCGCAGGCGGTCGAGATCGCGAAGCAGATCGACAACGATCTCGTCTTCTTCGCTACCGGTTTCGAGACCACCGCAGTCGCAACTGCGGCAATCCTGCTGGCCGGACCTCCGGAAAATTTCTCGATCCTCTCCGCGCACAAATACATCCCGCCGGTGATGGAGATCGTGGCCGAGATGCCAGACACGAAGATCGAAGGCTTCCTCGCGGCGGGACACGCCGCGGCGATCACCGGCTGGGGCGTGTTCGAAGAATTCGTCGAGCGCCACGCGCAACCGGTCGTCGTCGCCGGCTTCGAGCCGCTCGACATCCTCGCCGGACTCGTCGAGCTGGTGAAGCTCGTGCGCGACGGCCAGCGCAAAGTCGTCAATACGTTCCCGCGCTGCGTCACGAAAGAAGGGAACCTCGCGGCGCAGGAGCAGCTGTGGACCGTGTTTCGTCCGTGTGGCGGACGCTGGCGCGGCATCGCGCATGTGCCCAACGGCAACCTCCGCCTGCGCGACGAGTTCGCGAAGTGGGACGCGCGCAAGCGCTATCCGATCGATCTGAAATCGCTGTGGGACTTCGCGCCGCCGCAGCTGGCGAACCAGTGTATCTGCGGCGACATCATGGCCGGCATCCGCAATCCCGTCGATTGCCGGCTCTTCAACAAGGAATGCCTGCCGGAGACGCCGGTCGGCGCCTGCATGGTCTCGAACGAAGGGACGTGCAAGATCTGGCACCTCTACGGCGGAGTGGTCGCGCTATGAATCGAGTGCTTCTCAAACAGGGCGGCGGCGGCCGCGCGATGCGCCGGCTCATCGAAGACGTCTTCATCCGCGACTTCGCCGCGATGCCGTTCGAAGGCGTCGGACTCGCCGCGATGGACGACGGAGCGTGCATCCCATTCGGCGACGAGTACATCGTCGTCACGACCGACTCGCACGTCATCCATCCGATCTTTTTCCCCGGCGGCGACATCGGCCGCATCTCCATCTGCGGCACGGTGAACGACCTCGCCATGATGGGCGCGACGCGCATCCTCGGCCTCACCTGCGGCGTGATCCTCGAGGAAGGGTTTCCCATCGACCAGCTCGAAAAAATTCAGCGCTCGATGGTCGCGGCGTGCAAAGAAGCGGGCGCGGTCGTCATCACCGGCGACACCAAAGTCATGGGCCGAGGCGAAGTCGATGGCATCGTCATCAACACCACCGGCATCGGCGTGACGAAGGTGCCGATCCGCGACAACGGCCTGCGCGCCGGCGACAGGATCATCATCACCGGCACGATCGGCGATCACGGTCTCGCCGTGATGTCGCTACGGCATTCGCTCGAGCTCGAAGGCGATCTCGTGTCCGACGTTGCGCCGCTCAACTCGCTCGTCGCCGCGATCGTCGAAGGCGCGCCGGGCTCGATCACCGCGATGAAAGATCCGACGCGCGGCGGCCTCTCCAGCGCGCTGCACGAGATGGCGGCGAAGTCGAACGCCGGCGTCGTGATCGAAGAGCGGAAGGTGCCGGTCACCGATGCCGCGCGCGCCGCCGGCGAAGTCCTCGGCATCGATCCGCTGCACGTCGCGAACGAAGGAAAGGCGGTCCTCGGCGTGCGCGCCGAAGACGCCGAGCGCGTGCTGGCCATCATCAGAAATCACGAGCGGGGCCGCGACGCCGCGATCATCGGCAGCGTCACGAACGAGCGTCCCGGCTCGATCATCCTCGACACCGGATTCGGAAGGAGACTGCTGGCCGAGCCTGACGGCGAGCCGCTGCCCCGCATATGCTGAACGTCGCCGTCCTCTGCTCGAAACGCGCGCCCGGACTCGAGGCGCTGCTGCAGCATCGCGAATTCAACGTCGTCTGCGTGATGTCGACGGAAGCGGAGTTTCCGGAGTGCGGCGTGCCGGTGCTCACGCATCCGATGAAAGGCATCGCGCGCCGCGATTACGACACCGACACCGCGTCAATCCTCCAAGCCCTCGGCATCGACGCGGTCATCTGCCTCGGCTACCTCTACATCCTTACGGAGCCGATGCTCTCCGCCTTTCCGGATCGCATCTTCAACATCCACGACGCCGACGTTTCGAAGCGCTGCTATCCCGGACTGCACGCCACGCGCGATGCGATCTTCGCCGGCGAGCGCTCCACGCGCAGCTCCGCGCACGTCGTCACCGCGGACGTCGATGCCGGTCCGGTCGTCGCAGTGAGCCGCGAATATCCGGTCTCGCCGCTCGTGCGCGACGCGCTGCGCTGGAACGCGACCGACATCGTCCGCGCATACGCGTACGCGCACCGCGAGTGGATGATGCGCGATTGCTGGGGCGACCTCGCCGCCAGCGCGCTCGCATACGCCGCCGCCCGCGAGGAGGCGTTCGCATGACGCACATCCGCATCGAGCGCGAGGGGGCGGTCGGCATCATCGCCATCGACCGCAAAGAACGCTTCAACTCCCTCGACGTCGAGACCGCCCGCGACCTCCGCAAAGCCGGCCTGCAACTCGCCCGCGACAACGAAGTGCGCTGCGTGATCCTCCGCGGCGTCAACGGGATTTTCTGCAGCGGCGCGGATCTGAAGTACATCCGCAATCTCGGTGTCGAAGAGGATCTCGGCTATCTCCAGCCGCGTAACCGCGCCACCGCGCAACCGCGCAACTTCGGCCCCGTCTTCAAACAAATCCTCGAATACATCCACAGCACCATCTCCGAGATCCGCCGCGCCTCGAAGCCCTTCATCGCCGCCGTCGACGGAGTCGCCGCCGCGGGCGGCCTCGGCCTCGCCATCTGCTGCGATCTCGTCATCGCCAGCGAGCGCTCCACCTTCGAGTTCGCCTATTCGAAGACCGGTCTGACCGGCGCGGAGAGCTCGACGTTTTTCCTCCCGCGACTGGTCGGCCTCCGCCGCTCGCTCGAGTTGCTGCTGCTCAATCCACGGCTCGATGCGCGTCGCGCCCAGGAGTACGGCCTCGTCACGCGCGTGCTGCCGGACGACACGTTCGATGCGGACGTCCTGGCGATGGCGACGCAGATCGCGAATGGTCCAACCGAGGCGCTCGGGATTGCCAAACAGTTGATGAACGAAGCGGCGGGCGTCGATCGGCTCGATTTTCATCTCGACCGCGAGCTCGAGCACCTCGCGCGCATCGCCGACGGTGCGGCCTTCGCCGAAGGGCTCAGCGCGTTTTTCGAGAAACGCTCCCCACATTTTCCTTCGCCCCCGCCGCGCGGGGGAGAAGGTGCCGCAGGCGGATGAGGGGGCATCACCATGCATGAGTACTCGATCGTCCAGTCGCTCGTCGACTCCGTCGGCGCCGCGATGAACGCGACGCCCGACGCCGTCGTGCTGCGCGTCCGGGTCGAGATCGGCGATCTGTCCGGCGTCGACGTCGATCTCCTCACCACCGCGTTCGAAACGTTCCGCGACGACACCTGCTGCGCGCAGGCCGAGCTGCTGATCGAGCGCGTGTCGACGCAGTGGGTCTGCCCCGCGTGCGATCGCCCGATCGCGTCCGGCGCGATTCTCAAATGTCCCGATTGCAACGAGCCGGCGCGCCTCACGGCCGGCGACGAAATCCTTCTCCGCCAGATCGAAATGGAGGTCCCCGATGTGCCAGGACTGCGGTTGCGGTGATCCCGAAGTCGTCCCCGTCAAAGTGCAGCAAAAGATCCTCGCGCGCAACGACCGCACCGCCGCGCACAACCGCGAGCACTTCCTCGGCGATGGCATCCTCGCGATCAACCTGATGGGATCGCCCGGCGCAGGCAAGACCGCGGTGCTCGAGGCCACCGGCTGCGCGCTGCCGAATCCGAAGAAGGTCGCGGCGATCGCCGGCGACCTGGCCACGGAGAACGACGCGAACCGCCTGATCGCCGCCGGCATCCGCTCGAAGGCGATCACCACGGGCCAGGCGTGTCATCTCGATGCGGAGCTCGTGCATCGCTCGCTGCATCACTTCGACGTCGACGGCGTCGAGCTCCTCTTCATCGAGAACGTCGGCAATCTCGTCTGCCCCGCGGTCTACGACCTTGGGCAGGCGCTGAACGTCGTCGCGCTGTCGATCACGGAGGGGGAAGACAAGCCGCTGAAGTACCCGACGATGTTCATGAAGGCCGACCTCGTGCTGCTGACGAAGGCCGACCTCCTGCCGCATCTGCCGTTCGTGAACGTCGATGCGATCACCGATGCGCTGGCGCGCGTGATGCCGACGCCGCGCGTGATCTCGGTGTCGGCGCGCACCGGCTTCGGCATCGAGGCATGGATCCGCTGGCTCAGCGCGGAGCGCACGAAGGCGCTGGAGAAATTCGAGGTCTACGCGTGACCTCGGCGCTGATCATCACAGCGGCGTTGATCGGCTCGATCCACACGCTCGCGCCGGATCATTGGGTGCCGTTCGCGGCCCTCGGCCGCGCGCGCGGCTGGTCCGCCTGGCGCACCGCGCGCACGACGTTCGTCTGCGGCTTCGGCCACGTCACCGTCTCCGCCGCCCTCGGCATCGGCGCGCTCGTCGCCGGACTCAAAGCGGTACACGCAATGGGCTCCCGCCTCGAGTCATACGCGACCGTGCTCCTCATCGCGTTTGGCCTCGCCTACATGCTCTGGGGCTTCTGGCGCAGCAGCGTCCACGCGCACGCAAAGCCCGGCGCCAACACCAGCGAATGGGCCCTCTTCGTCGTCTACGCCGCCGACCCTTGTGTCGCCGTGATCCCGATGATCATCGCCGCCTCCGCCCGCGGCTGGCTCGCCGTCGCCCTCGTCACCCTAGCCTACGAAATCGCGACCATCGCCACAATGATCATCCTCGCCACCGGCCTCCTCGCCGGCGTCAAGCGGATGACCCTCCACTGGGCCGATCACTACGGCGACGCGGTGGCGGGCGGGGTGATCGTGTTCGTGGGGGTGGCGATGATGATTTTGGGGTGGTGAGGATCTACGGCGCGTAGAAGGTTTCGCTCGCGAGATTGCTTCTGACAAACTTGTCGCGTGCCCACGGCAATCGAATTGCTCGAGACGCGACTCGGGACGGATTGGAGCGCGATTCGCCGGGCGCGTGCGCAGACAGAGTCGCTCGTCGGTGACCTCAGCTCGGCGCTCGTCGACCTGCACGACGCCGCGTTCTCCGTCGTCGTCACCGGTTCGCTCGGTCGCGGTGAAGCGACCGAAGGAAGCGACGCGGACTGGGTGCTGCTCGTCGACGGCCCGTCTGATCCGGCGCATGCGCTGCTGGTGCGAGAGATCGGGACGCGCATCTCGAATCTCGTGGCGAAGGATGTCGGCCCGACCGGCACGTTCGGCGACATCGTCGACAGCCATCAGCTCGTCCATTACATCGCAGGAACGCGCGATTCGAACGAGAACCTCACGCGGCGCATCCTGCTCTTGTCCGAGTCGCGGGCGCTGACGAATCCGCTGGTTCGCGAGCGGGTGATCCGGAACGTCCTGGCGCGTTACGTCGTGTATGACCGTTCGGTCCAGAGCAGAAGCGGACGGCGGCAGGTCATCCCACACTTCCTGCTGAACGACGTAGTCCGCTACTGGCGAACGATGGCCTCGGATTACGCATCGAAGATGTGGGAGCGCAGGCGGCAAGGATGGGGCATTCGCAATGTGAAGCTGCGCTTCTCGCGCAAGCTGCTCTTCATCTGGGGTCTGCTCGCATCCTTTGCCGGTGAGCTCTTCGCGCCGCCGGAGCTGCGGCAACTGGAAAAGGACGACGAGTTCTATCTGCGGTTGGCGGAGCTGATTCGCGAGCTGACCGATGTGACGCCGCTCGACTTGCTGGCGAGAGTCGTGCTCGAAACGGAAGACAACGACATTGCCGACGCAATCTTCACCTCGTATGACCAGTTTCTTGCCGTTCTCGCCGACAATGAGGCACGAATGAAACTGGAGGCTGTCCGTTTCGAAGAGTCACTCGATGATGCGACCTATGCCAGTCTGCGCGACGCGAGCCAACGCTTCCGGGAGGGCGTGACTCGCTTGTTTTTCGATGCTCATCCCGCATTGAAATCACTGGTGCGCGACTTCGGAGTCTTTTGAATGAGACCGATCGGGTTCTCGACCGGAGCACTGGCGAAGGGCGACTTCGCGACAGGCCTCCTTCTGCAACGCGTCTTCGTGCAGATCGATGCCGTGGAGCTCTCGGCTCTTCGTGACGGAGAGCTGGCCGGCCTCGTCGACGCGATTCCCGATCTCGATCTCAGCCGCTTCGCCTATGTGTCGTTCCATGCGCCGAGCCGGCTGCAGACACTCGATGAAGAGACCGTCTTCGAGCTGCTGCTGCGCCTTCCCGAGTCGTGGCCGATCGTCGTGCACCCGGAGATCCTTCGAACACCGGCGCTCTGGCGCGAGCTCGGACGGCGGCTTTGCCTCGAGAACATGGACAATCGCAAGACGAGCGGCCGGACTCTCGACGAGCTGCGGCAGCTTTTCGATGCGTTCCCCGAGGCGACCTTTTGCCTCGATGTGGGTCATGCAAGGCAGATCGATCCGACCATGGTCTCCGCGATCCTGATGCTGCGCGAGTTTGGCGAGAGGCTTCGCCAACTGCATGTCAGCGATGTCGGTCCGCGCGGTGATCACCTCCCGCTCGGCGCCACCGCACGCAGCGCATTCTCACGCATTGCGGCGTACATCGCCGACGACTGTCCGCTGATCATAGAGTCGATCGTTGCGGCCGAGCAGATCGAGCGGGAGATCGAAACTGTGTCGTCCGTCTTCGCATCGGAGCAGTGATAAATTCTCGCGCCCTATGCGAATCCGCCAGGCCCTCATTTTCCTCACCCTTCCTCTCGCTCTCGTCTCCTGCAAAAAGAAAGAAGCCCCTGCGGTTTCGACGCCGCCGCCGGCAACCGCGAGCAGTGCGTCGGCTTCCCCAACCGCCCACGCGCAAACGACAGAACCAAGCCTCCTCTCCCTCGGCGCGGGCGCGGTGGTCGTGCAGAAGCCGCAGGAGGAGAGTGACGCTTACGGCGCGTTTCGCCTGATCGACGAGGCGTCGGATCGTGGGTGGTCGACGCCGGATGGGGTGGTCTCGCCGCAGGTGATGGTCTTTGCGCTTTCGGGGCGGTGGGACGTCGGGCGCGTCGAATTCGACACCGAGGGGTTGAAGCCGGGGCGGGCGGGGAGGGATGTGGTGGTGGACGTTGCGGACAGCGCGGCGGGGCCGTTTGTCACCATCGCGCGCGCCGCGCTCGAGGAGAACCGGAACCATCAATCGTTCCCGGTGACGGCGCACGCGCCGGGGAAATTCGTCCGGCTCACGGTGCAGAACAATCACGGCGACAAGGACAACATCGAGCTGCTGGAGCTCCGCGCGTTCGGGAAGCAGGTCGCGCCGCCGGAGCTGGTGAAGATCTCGGGCGACTACACGTCGAACGAAGGCGACATGCAGCTGCGGCAGGACGGTGCGTCAGTCGCCGGCTGCTACGGCACGAACGGCGGGAAGATCAACGGCGGCATCGACGGGCGGACGCTGAAGTTCACCTGGAGCGACGCGAGCGGCGATGCCGGCACGGCCGTCGTGAACTTCACCGACGATGCGAAAGAATTCTTCGGTCTCTACTGGAAAAACGGCGACACCGGCGGCGGCGACGTCTGGAGCGGCAGCAAGGCGACCGGCACGATCGCGGGCTGCGGCTTGAACGCGAACAGCGCGCAGGAGCAGCTGGCGAGCGAGCTCGAAAAGCAGGGACGGACGCGCGTCTACGGCATCAACTTCGACGTCGACTCAGCCACGATCAAGCCGGAGTCGAAAGCGACGCTCGACGACATCACGGCCGTGCTGAAGAGCAAGCCGGATTGGAAGCTGACGATCGAAGGCCACACCGACTCGACCGGCAACGACGCGCACAACCAGCAGCTCTCCGACCAGCGCGCCGCCTCCGTCAAGACGTACCTCGTGAACGCCGGCATTGCGGATGCGCGCCTCGCGACCCAGGGCTTCGGCGCCACGAAGCCGGTCGCGCCGAACGACACGGAGATCGGCCGCGCGCAGAACCGGCGCGTCGAGCTCGTGAAACAGTGATGGGTGCCGCGTTCAGGCACCAAAACCGGCGCGATCGACGCGGTTGCGCGGCCACACGGACGTTGGGCGCGAAGTGACCTGCCCCTCGATCTCCGCGTACAGCCCGACCGCCGCCTCGTACACCTCGTCGACCGTGATGTCGCGCATGCATTTGTGGTGTCCGAGCGGGCACTCGCGGGCGTAGCAGGGGGCGCAGGAGAGCGGGCGGCGGACGACGCGCGAGGCGCCGGGGATCACCGTTCGATCGGGATCGGTGGGACCGAAGATCGAGACCGACGGGACGGCGAGCGCGGCGGCGAGATGCAGCGGGCCGCTGTCGTTCGTGATGATCACCGAGCAGTGCGAGATCGCGGCGGCGAGCGTGAGGACGTCGCCGTCATCGCCGATCATCGGGATGCCGTTGCAGGTCGCGGCGATCGTCTCGGCCTGCACCCGTTCGCCGGGGCTGGTCAGCAGGAGGACGTTGCAGCCGTCGGCGCGGAGGCGGTCGGCCACTTCGCAGTAGCGCTCATCGCCCCAATGCTTGGCCCGGCCGTAAAGTCCGCCCGCGTGGACGCCGAAGAGCGGGCGATCGAACTTGATGCCGAGCTGCCGGAGGCGGCGCCGCGCTTTTTCTCGCGTCGCGGTCGGCAGCGTCATCGACGGGATCTCGTCGACTACGCGCGGCGCGTTGATCGCGGTGAGCAGCGGCGTGTAGTCCTCGAGCTGATGTCCGCGGGTCAGGTCGCGCGGCACGCGATGGGTGAGGAGCATCGAGCGGCAATCGCTCGAGTAGCCCCACCGCTCGCCGATGCCGGCGGCGAAGGCCACCATCGCGGCGCGGAACGAGTTCGGGAGGATGACGGCGCGGCGGAACTTGCCGCCGCGGCGGAGGGCGTCGATGCGCGATCGCGTCGAGCCGTTCCACGGGATCACCTTGCGGAAGATGCCCGACGCCGCGAGCAGCGAGGCGATGTTCTCCGGCGCGGCGACGGCGATGCCGCCTTCGCTCCGGAAGCGATGCTGCAACGCGCGGAACGTCGGCAGCGCCAGGACGTTGTCGCCGACCCAATTGAGACCGATTACGACCGTTTCACTGCTTCCCATGTGCCTCGCCATTTCTTTAGCCGGCGCCCGTCCCTTTCCAGCGATCGTGCATCCACAACCAAAGCTCAGGCCAGGCAGCGATGCGACGAGAGATGATGTCGTTGATCCGTCTCGTCAGCGCCACCGGGTCCCTCTCGTCCTCGCTCAGTTGGTCCACACGAATCGGCTCTTCAAACTCGAGACGATGTCCGGAACCGTCGGGAATGCAAAAAGCGAACACAATTGTAGAGCCGTGCCGCGCGGCCATCTTCGCGGGGGCGTCGGTGGTCCATGCCGGACGTCCGAGAAACGGCACCAGAATCCCTTCCCGCGGCTGCACCGCCTGATCGGCGAGCAGCGCCACGACGGCGTTTTCGGCGAGGCCTTTCAGGAGGAAGCGCGCGGCCTTGCGGCGGTCGACGACCTGCGCGCCGGTGCTGGCGCGCTGCTTCACGAGGTCGGCCTCCAGCAACTCGTTGTCGAGAGGACGGACGACGGTGCGGACGTTGTCGACGTGGGCCATCAGCGCCAGATGTGCGATCTCCCAGCCGCCGTAATGTCCGCTGAGGATGAGCGTTCCCTTGCCGCGGGCGCGCGCCTCGTGGAGGAGATGATCGTTGATGTAGGGGCAGCGCGCCGCGATCTCGGCGAGCGGCATCGACTGCACTTTGAGGTAGAGCAGCGCCTCGCGCCCGAAGTGTTGCCACGAACCATCGAGGATTCGACGCAGTTCGGCCTCGGGGCGTTCCGGAAACGCGCCGCGCAGGTTGCGCATGGCGAGCCGGTCGCGGCCGCGCAGCACCTTCGCCGCCAGCTTGCCGATGCGGGTGCCCCAGCGCAGGACCGACTCCTCGGACATCCGCGCGACCGCGCGCGTGACGCCGCGGTAGGCGAGGTACTCGACCCGCTGGAGCAGTCGCGATTTCTTCCGGCTCATTTCCCGATACGGCGCAGGATTTCGGCGATCACCTCGTCGCCGATCTCCATCTCGATCCGCAGCGCCATCATGTCATCGGCGGGGCCGATCTTCACCGCGTCTTTTTCCGTCGTCACGATGAGGTCCGCGCCGCGGGCGGCGTTGCGGATCGCGCGCAGCTCGGCGAGGGTGTAGCGGTGGTGGTCGGGGAACTCGCGCGTGCCGATGACGTCGGCGCCGAGGGCGCGGAGCGTGTCGAAGAACTGGGCGTTGTGGGCCAGGCCGGAGAAGGCAAAGACGCGCTTGCCGCGGACCGCGTCGCCGTTCACCGCGCGGATCTTCCGCTGCAGGACGACGTCCGCATCGCGCAGCGACGACGGCCCTTCGCGGTAGAAGCGCGCCGGCGCTTCGATCACGACGTCGCAGTCGCGATGGAGCTGGAGGTGCTGGAAGCCGTCGTCGAGCAAAAATACATCGGCTTGATAGTGCAACCCATTTTCATATCGATTTCGCCCAACGATTACGTCGATATTTTTCGACTTGATCAGGACCGGCTCGTCGCCGAAGCGCTCCGTGTCGAGCGACGTCACCGGGCCCTGCTCGTCCGACTTGCGCCCGTAGCCGCGCGTCAGCACCGCCACGCGGAGCCCGCGGGCCTGCAGCGCGCGGGCGATGGCGATCGTCGCCGGCGTCTTGCCGCTGCCGCCCACCGCGCGGTTGCCGATCGAAATGACGGGCACGGGGAGGCGCTTCGAGCGCAGGATGCCGATCCGGTAGAGGAAGCGCCGGAGGCGGTTGATGCCGCGGTAAAGGAGCTCGGCGATCTTCACGGCAGCAGCTCGACGATCCGGCGCGCGGTCCGTTCCGACGCGCCGCGGTTCTGGGTCACGGCCAACCGCCCCCGCTCGCCCCACTGGGCGCGCAGCGCCTCGTCCGCGAACATCTTTCGCGCGAACGCGAACACCTCGGCCGCCGACTCGACCTGCAGCGCCGCCTCGTGATCGATGAAGACCTGCGCGATCTCGCGGAAGTTCGACATCGACCGGCCGAAGCAGACCGGCACGCCGGCGGCGGCGGGCTCGATCGGATTGTGCCCGCCGCTGTCGACGAGCGAGCCGCCGACGAACGCGACGGTGGCGAAGCGGTAGATCTTCGCGAGCTCGCCGAAGGTGTCGAGCAGGAGGACATCTGCCTGATCGTTTCGCGGGAGCTCCGAACGGCGCACATACCGCAGCGACGTCGTCGCGAGCAGGCTGGCCACGACCTCGAACCGCTCCGGCTTGCGCGGGGCGATGATGGCGAACGCGTTCGTCTCGCGGACGAACTGCTCGAGCTCCGGCAGCAGCAGCTCGTCTTCGCCCTCGATCGTCGACCCGAGGACGATCACGGGGCGGTTAGCGATCAGGGCGAGGAGCGCGGGGGCCGATTCGAGCGGCGCGACGTCCGGGTCGTAATCGAACTTGACGTTGCCCGACGTCTCCACGATCGCGGCGGGCGCACCGATGGCGACGAAGCGCTGGCGGTCGGTCTCCTCGCGCGCCAGGACGCGGTCGTAGTCACGCAGCACGCGTGCGATGAGCGGGCGGAGCGCGCGGTAACGCGGAAACGAGCGGTCGGAAATGCGGCCGTTGGCGAGCACCAGGCGGATGCCGCGCGCTTTCGCGAGGCGGGAGACGTTCGGCCAGATCTCCGTCTCCATCGTGGCGAACGCCCGGGGACGGTGGTGATCGAGAAAGCGGCGGACGGCGAACGCGAAGTCGAACGGGAAGTAGGTGACGGTGGCGTCGGGATACAGCCGCTTCGCCTGTGCCTGCCCGGTGATCGTCGTGGTGGTGAAGGCGATCGACGTGTCCGGCCGCTGTCGCATGATCTCCGCGACCACCGGCCGCGCCGCTAAGGTTTCGCCGACAGACACCGCGTGGATCCACAAGTCATGCGCCGCCGGCTTCGATCGATAGAACCCCATCCGCTCCGGAAAATTGGAGAGGTACTTCCCGCGGAGAAACCCCGTCAGAAGGAAGAACGGCGCTGTGATGATGAAAACGAGGTAGAGAAGTACCTCGTAGACCGCGAACATGGTGGGGATGATAGTTGACAGTGGGCAGTTGGCAGTTGGCCGGAAAGGCGCTACTGCGAACGGCGAACTGCAAACGGCCAACGAATCCCCATTGCGCTCCGGCACAACATCTGTATATTTGAGGGACAGATATAACGTGACAGAAAAAGTAATCGCTGCCGGTCTCGTCCTGCCTGATCTGGCGCGCAGCGTCGCCGAAGAGCACCTCGAGGAGCTCTCGAAACTGATCGAAAGCGCCGGCGGCGAAGTCGTCGCGCGCATGCTCGCCAAACGCCCCTCGCCCGATCCCGCCACCTTCATCGGCAGCGGCAAGGCGGAGGAGTTGAAGCGGACCATCGAGCAGCACGGCGCGACGCTGGTCGTGTTCGACGACGACCTCTCCCCCGCGCAGGTGCGCAACCTCGAAAAAGTCACAGCCGTGAAGGTCATCGACCGCAGCGCGCTGATCCTCGACATCTTCGCCCGCCGCGCGCGCAGCCGCGAGGCGCGGACGCAGGTCGAGCTGGCGCAGCTCGAGTACATGCTGCCCCGCCTCACGCGGCAGTGGTCGCACCTCGAGCGGCAGGCCGGCGGCATCGGGACGCGCGGCGTCGGCGAGACGCAGCTCGAGCTCGACCGCCGCATCATCCGGACGCGCATCGCCCGGCTGAAGGACGACCTCCAGCACATCGAGCGGACGCGCGTCACGCAGCGGAAGTCGCGCGCCGGCGTCTACACCATCGCCCTCGTCGGCTACACGAACGCCGGCAAGTCGACACTCTTCAACCGGCTGACCAGCGGCGGCGCCGCGGCGATGGACAAGCTGTTCGCGACGCTCGACGCGAAGACGCATCGCATCGCGTACGAGATGCCGCGCGAGACTGTGATCGTCGACACCGTCGGCTTCATCCGCAAGCTGCCACATCATCTCGTGGCCTCGTTCCGCTCCACGATGGAAGAGGCGGTGGCGTCCGACCTCGTGCTGCACGTCATCGACGGCTCGCATCCTCAGTTCGAGGAGCAGCGCGCCATCGGCCAGGAAGTCCTCGCCGACCTCGGCGTCGACCGCTCCACGATCCTCGAGGTCTACAACAAATTCGACCTCGCCGAATCGGCCCAGCACTGGTTCCCCGAGCCGCGCGGCCGCGACGCGGTTGCGGCGTCGGCGCTGACCGGACGCGGGATCGACAAGCTGCTCGACCTGATCCGCGACCGCGAGCTCGCCGGCGGCGAAGTGATGCAGCTGGAGATCCCGCACGGCGAGTCGCGCCTCGCCGCGCGTCTGCACGAAGTCGCGCAGGTCCACGAGCAGACGCAGGGCGATGACGCGACGATTTTCACCGCCTGGGTCCCGCGCGAATTCGTCCATCTGTTCGAACCGTTCTCGGCAGCCGCTTTGCTTAAGCCCACGCGAGTGAGTCGAGCCGTATGAACCACCACGTCATGTCGTTTCGTCCTGGTCCATCGCTGATCCGACTGCGGAAAATCCCTAGTCCCAGCCAGAAAGGTCCGCTGCCATCATGAGCTCGATCCAGATTTCAGAAGAGCCGCCATCCTCGTCCCCGCAGCACGTCCCGCCTCCCCGGAAAAACCATCTCGACACTTATCGGAAGAACCGCGCGCGTCTTTATCCCGACGTGTCGGATGAGCAGTGGAACGACTGGAAGTGGCAGCAGAAGAACCGCGTGACCTCGCTCGAAGAGATCACGCAGCTCTTCGGAGCCGCCGGCCACACCGATTCGGAGAAGCTCGAGCAGGTCTTCGAGCTCTATCGGACCGCCATCACGCCGTACTACCTCTGCCTGATCGACTTCGACGATCCGCGCGATCCGCTGCGCCTGCAGTCGGTGCCGGATGCGGCGGAGATGATCAATCCGGGCGAGCTTGTCTGGGACCCGCTGAACGAAGAAGGCGATTCGCCGGTCACCGGCATCGTCCACCGCTATCCCGACCGCTGCCTCTTCCTCGTCACGTCGTATTGCCCGCTCTACTGCCGCTACTGCACGCGCAAGCGGAAGTGGGTCGATGAGGATGGGACGACCGGCCAGCGTCGCATCGAGCGGATGATCGAGTACGTCGCGCAGCATCCGGAGATCCGCGACGTGATCGTGAGCGGCGGCGATCCGTTGTCGCTGTCGCTGACCTATCTCGAAAAGATCCTGGCCGGACTGCGTGCCATCCCGCATGTCGAGATCATCCGCTTCGGCTCGCGCGTCCCGGTCTTCCTGCCGCAGCGCATCGACGCCGAGATGTGCGCGCTGCTCGAGAAGTACCACCCGATCTGGATCAACACGCACTTCAACCATCCGAACGAGATCACGCCGGAGTCGGCCGCCGCGTGCGACCGGCTGCTGCGCGCCGGCATCCCGGTGAACAACCAGGCGGTGCTGCTGCGCGGCGTGAACGACTGCCCCTACACGATGCGCGACCTGGTGCAGGGGCTGATGAAGATCCGCGTGCGGCCCTACTACCTTTATCTATGCGATCAGGTGATGGGCGCCGAGCACTTCCGGACGTCGGTCGGCGAGGGGATCGAGATCATCGAGTTCCTGCGCGGGCATACGTCGGGACTCGCCGTGCCGCAGTTCGTGATGGATGCGCCGGGCGGCGGCGGGAAGATCCCGCTGATGCCGAACTACATCATCGGCCACTACAGCGACTCGGTGGTCTATCGGAACTTCGAGGGCGTGGTCGGCCGCTACGATGACGTGCCGTCGCAGCCGCACCAGTGCGACCGCTGCGAGGATCGCGAGAGCGCGAACGAGCGCGGCGTCGCCCGGCTGCTGAACCGGACGTCGGACCGTTTCGAGCCGCAGCCGGTGCGCGAGACGCCGCGTGGAGTGAACATCAAGAAGCGCAGCAAAGAGAGCTGATTGCGCGTCGGCCTGACCTACAACCTCAAGCCCTCTGACGCCGCCGCGCATGGCGATGCGTTCGAGGAGTTCGACTCGATCGAGACGGTCGAGGCGCTCGAGCGCGCCCTGCGCGCGCACGGCCATGAGCCGTCGCGCATCGGCTACGGCGAGGCGTTGCTCGACGCCGAAGTCGACTTTGTTTTCAACATCGCCGAGGGGTTCGGCGGACGCGGACGGGAATCGCAGGTGCCGGCGGTGTGCGAGTTGCTCGGCATCCCGTGCACCGGCTCCAGTCCGCTGATCATCGGCATCACGCTCGACAAGGCGCTGGCGAAAACGTATGCGAAGGCGCACGGGATCCCCGTCGCCGGCAGCGAGCGCTTCCCCCTCTTCGTCAAGCCCGCCTGCGAAGGCTCGTCGATGGGGATCACGAAATCCTCCCTCTGCCGCACTGCGGAAGAGCTGAACGCCGTCGTTGCGCAGTTGGAGAAGTACGGACCTGTGCTCATCGAGGAGTTCCTGCCCGGCGACGAGTACACCGTCGGCATCGTGCATGGCGAAGTCCTCGGCGTGATGCAGGTCGTGCCGCGGACGCCGCAGGACGACTTCGTCTACACGATCGACATCAAGCGCGATTACGAGAACCTCGTCGACTACCGGCTCGTCGACGCGCCCGACGTCGCGCGGGTCGCGCTCGACGTCTGGCGCGAGTTCAGTCTCCGCGACGTCGCGCGCATCGACGTCCGCCGCGACCGCGACGGCCTGCCGTGCTTCATCGAAGTGAATCCGTTGCCCGGCGTGCATCCGCGGCACAGCGATCTCGTGATCATGGCGAGACTCGCGGGAGTCGACTATGAAACCCTCATCGGGGCGATTGTTCGTCGCTTTCAACGATGACGTCGATCTGAAACCGCACCTCAACGCCATCGAAAAAATCGGCGAGGCCGAAAGCGGCGAGGCGGCGCGCGAGATCGCCGAGCTCCTCGGCGCGGAGCTCTATCCGGTGCGTGACGTCCGCCAGGCGCTGCGCGACCTGAAGGACGCCGACGTCGTCTTCAACCTCTGCGAAGGGGTTCTCGGCAACCCGCGCTACGAGATGCATTTCGCGCTCGGGCTGGAGATGCTCGGCATCCCGTTCACCGGCGCCGATCCGATCGCGGTCGGCCTCTGCACCGACAAGCGCCTCGTGAAACGGCTGCTGCAGGCCCACGGCATCACAACGCCGGGTGACGGCTTTCCGGCGATCGTGAAACCGTCGCGCGAAGACGCCGGCGTCGGCATCGACCGCGCGTCCGTCGTCGCCACGCGCGAAGAAGCGGAGGCCCGCGCGCGCTGGATCGAAGAGACCTACTGCCAGCCCGCGCTGATCGAGGAGTTCATCGACGGGCGGGAGTTCAACCAGGCGATGTACCTCGATCGGATGCTGCCGCCGGGCGAGATCGTCTTCGCGGACGAGCTCGCTCCCGAAGAGCGGATCGTCGGCTGGAAAGCGAAGTGGGACAGCGGATCGGCCGAGGATCGGGCGACGGTCAACCGGACGCCGGGTGTGATGGACGACACATTGCGGCGTGATCTCGCCAACTTATGCCGCAAAGCGGCCGACGTACTCTCCATTCGCGGCTACTGCAGGATGGACATCAGGCAGAGGCCCACAGGTGAACTTTGCATCGTCGACATCAACCCCAACCCCGACATCGGCGCCCAGTCGGGATTCCGGAAAGCGCTCGCGGCTGCCGGCATCGGATTTCGGGACTTTCTCGGGGAGCTTATGATGTCGGCTCGGTCGCGATCACCGCGACGCATGGCATGAAGATCCGCCCAGTCGAACCGAAAGACCGCGACCGCATCCACGAGATCCTGGTTGGCGTCGCGCGCTTCACCGAGGAAGAGGTGAAGTGTGCCGTCGAGCTCGTCGACATCGCCATCGAGCATCCGGAGCGCGGCGAGTACTTCGTCTACGTCCTCGACGATCCCGACAGCGGCCCCAGGCGGATGGTGCAGGGCTACGTCTGCTACGGACCGACCCCGCTGACCGACGGCGTCTTCGATCTTTACTGGATCGCGGTCGATCCGAACCAGCAGGGCCAGGGCTTCGGCCAGCTGCTCCTCCGCTTCGTCGAAAACGAGGTGCGGCGGCAGCGCGGACGTATGTTGTTGATCGAGACCTCGTCGAAGGATTCGTATGCGCCGACGGTCCGTTTCTACCAGCGCAGCGGCTATGACGAGATCTCGCGCATCAAGGATTTCTATCGAATCGAAGACGACAAAGTCGTGTTCTGCAAGAAATTGACACCGTCATGAACCCGAACCTCACCCTCTACCTGGCGCTCGCGTTCTACGGCGCCGGAACGCTGGTCGCGCTGCTCTCCCTCTTCGCGCGCGAGAAGCGGCTGCAGCAGGCGGGACTCGGGCTGATGGTCATCGGCTTCCTCAGCCACACGGCCTGGATCGGGACGATCTGCACGATCACCGGCCACCCGCCGATCACGAACCTGCCGGAGACCGCGTCGTTCATCGCGTGGCTCGTGTTCGTCGTCGAGCTCGTGCTGTTCGGCGTCTATCGCGTGCACGCGGCCTCGTTCTTCGTCTATCCGCTCGTCCTGATTCTTCTTTCGGTTTCGGCCGTCGTGCGCGAGCCGTTCGCGCATTCGCCGAAGCTCCTCTCGCGGCTCTTCACGGCGCATTTGCTTTTGACCACGACCGGCGTCGCCGCGCTGCTGATCGGACTGGCCTTCGGACTGCTCGCCCACCTGCAGGATCGCGCACTGAAATCGAAGACGCGAGGCCGGCTGTGGGACCTGATCCCGAGCCTCAACGTCTGCAAGGACGTCAGCTACCGCGCCCTCGCCATCGGCTTCAGCGTCTACACCCTCGGCCTCATCACCGGCGTCCTCTGGTCGTACAAAACCACGGCCGGAATCGTCGAGATGCGGACGAAGGAAGTCGGCGCCATCGTCGCCTGGATGCTGTTCGCCGTCGTCCTGCAGTCGTACATCAGCGGCACGTACCGCACGAGAAGGACGATGGTGGTGGGGGCGGGCGCATTCATCGCGATTTTGATCGCGATGCTGGGGATTCATCATGTTTGAGACAGCGGGCAGACAACAGATAGCAGATAGCAGGAAAAGCGTCGTCGCTCCTGCTATCTGCTATCTGCCACCTGCTATCCCGGGGGCGCCATGCCTCTGATGCTCGTCGGCCTCAACCACCGCACCGCTCCCGTCGAAGTGCGCGAGCGGCTCTCGATGGACGAGCGCAAGATGGACGACATCCTTCAGGCGCTCATGGCGTGCGGGCGGTTGCACGGCGTGGCCATGCTGTCGACGTGCAACCGGGTCGAGGCGATCATCTCCGCGCCGAGCGAAGACGTCATCGAGCAGATCGTCGATTGGATGGCTGACCGCGCCGGCGCCGCGCGCGTCGAGCTCGAGAAACATCTCTACATCCTTCGCTACGGCGACGTGGTCAAGCACCTCTTCCGCGTCTGCTCCGGCCTCGACTCGATGATCGTCGGCGAGCCGCAGATCGGCGGGCAGGTGCGCAAGGCGTTTCAGCTGGCGCAGGACGGCGGCACGCTCGACGCGCTCCTCACTCAGCTCTACGAACAGACGATGCGCGTGGCGAAACGCGTCCGCACCGACACCGGCATCGGCGAGCACGCGGTCTCGGTGCCGTACGCCGCCGTCGAGCTGGCGAAGAAAATTTTCGGCGAGCTCGAAGGGCTCCAGGTCCTCCTCCTCGGCGCGGGCGAGATCGGCGAGCTGACGGCCGAGCATCTGCACGGCCAGAACGTGAAGCAGGTCTTCGTGGCGAACCGTTCGTACGAGCGCGCCGCGGAGCTGGCCACGCGCTTCGAAGGGCTCGCCGTGCAGTTCGACTCGATCGACGAGCACCTCGCCACATGCGACATCGTCATCGCCTCCACCGGCGCGCCGCATTTCGTCGTCGAGCCGGAGCAGGTGCAGCGGGCGCTGGCCACGCGCAAGAACCGCAACCTCTTCCTCATCGACCTTTCCGTGCCGCGCAACATCAACCCGGCAATCGCGGGCATCGAAGGCGCGTACCTCTACAACGTCGACGACCTGCAGCACGTCGCCGACGCGAACCGCGAGCTGCGGCAGAAGAAAGCGCAGCAGGCCGAAGAGATCATCTCGCGCGAGGTCGATTCGTTCCGCAAACGCCTCGTGGCGCAGGACGCCGTCCCGACGATCCTCGAGCTGCAGGGTCGCCTCGAGGAGATCCGCACCACGGAGCTCGAGAAGTGTTTGCGCAAGATGGGACCGATGACGCCCGAGCAGCGCGCCGCGGTCGAGATGTTCTCCTCGCAGATGGTCAACAAGATCCTCCACTACCCGATCCTGCAACTGAAAGACGCGTCGGTCGACGAGCCGCAGGAACGCGAGTCGCTCCGCAACACGATCCGGAAGATCTTCGGACTCCGCTCATGAACAACGTCAGAATCGGAACGCGCGGCTCCGCGCTCGCGCTGTGGCAGGCGAATCGCGTCTCGGACCTCCTCCGCGCAAAAGGCTACGAGCCGGAGCTGGTGGTTATGAAGACGACGGGCGACAAGCGTCACGACGTCTCGCTCGCCACCATCGGCGGCAAAGGGCTCTTCATCAAAGAACTGGAAGAAGCGCTGGAGCGCGGCGCGATCGACATCGCGGTGCACAGCCTCAAGGACGTGCCGTCGATCATCCCGCCGCAATTCGAGCTCGCCGGCTTTCTCGAGCGCGCCGATCCGCGCGATGCCTGGGTGCATCCGGAAAATCGTCCGCTGGCGGAGCTGCCGCCCGGCTCGGTCATCGGCACCAGCGCCCCGCGCCGCCGCGCGCAACTGCAGACACTCTTCCCGCAGCTGAAGATCGAGGACATTCGCGGCAACGTCGACACGCGCATCAACAAGGCGCGCGCCGGCCAGTACGCCGGAATCATCCTCGCCAGCGCGGGACTGACGCGGCTCGGACGCGCATCCGAGATCACGAGCTACTTCTCGACCGACGAGCTGCTCCCCGCCGCCGGTCAGGGGATCATCGCGATCGAAGCGCGGCGCGGCGATGCCTTCGCGATCGAGGCCGCGCAATCGATCACACACGAACCGAGCGCGCTCGCGGCGCGCAACGAACGCGGCGTGCTGCAGAAGTTCGGCGAGCAACTCGATTGCTACTCCTGCATCGCGGTCCATTCCGCGAACGGCAACATCCGCGCGTTTTACAACGGCGTCCGCGTCAGCGGCACGAATGTCGACGAGGTCTACGAACGGCTGGTGGCTTCATGAACGGAAAAGTGTTTCTCGTGGGCGCCGGTCCCGGCGATCCCGGACTCCTCACTCTCCGCGCGGCGGAACTGCTCGCGACGGCGGAAGTCGTCGCGCTCGACGCGCTCGTGTCGAAAGAAATCGCTGCAAAGATCCCGGCCACGACGAAGGTCGTCTACGTCGGCAAGCGCGCCAGCGCGCACGCACTGCCGCAGGACCAGATCAACCAGCTGCTCGTCGATGAAGCGAGGAAAGGCAACCGCGTCGTTCGTCTGAAAGGCGGCGACCCGTTCGTCTTCGGACGCGGCGGCGAAGAGGCGGAGGAGCTCGTCGCGGCCGGTGTACCGGTCGAGATCGTTCCCGGCATCTCGTCGTCGATCGCCGGCCCCGCATACGCCGGCATCCCGGTCACGCATCGCTCGTACGCGACGTCGCTCACGCTCGTCACCGGCCACGAGGCCGACGAATCGACCGGCATCAAATGGTCCGCGCTCTCGCAGCTCGACGGCACGATCGTCTTCATGATGGGCCTCGGCAACCTTCCGGCGATCGTCAACAACCTGGCGAAACACGGCTGCGCGCTGGACCGTCCGGTCGCGGTGATCTCGAAGGCGACCACGCGCGAGCAGCGCACCGTCACCGGCACGCTGGCCACCATCGAGCGGATCGTCAACGAAGCGAATGTCCCGACGCCGGCGCTGATCGTCGTCGGTGAAGTCGTGAAGATGCACGACGTCATCAACTGGTTCGAGACCAAGCCGCTCTTCGGCAAGCGCATCGTCGTCACCCGCGCCCGCGAGCAGGCCTCCGAGCTGAAGAAGATGCTCGAGGAGTCGGGCGCGCAGGTGCTGCAGTTCCCGACCATCGAGATCGCCCCGCCCGATTCGTTCGACTCGCTCGATCACATCATCGGCGGCAAGTACGGCCTGTACGTCTTCACCTCCGTCAACGGCGTGAAGTTCTTCTTCGATCGCCTGCTCGAGCGTGGCCTCGACGCGCGACTTTTCGCGGGGGCGAAAGTCGCGGCCGTCGGCGACACCACCGCGGCCGAGTTGCGCGCGCGCGGCATCGCACCCGATCTCATCCCCGAGAAGTTCCAGTCGATCTCGCTGCTGCCGTTGCTGGCGGTCGACCAGACGGGCATCCGCACCGCGGTGATCCGCGCTGCCGACGGCCGCGATGAATTGATCGACGAGCTCCGCAAGCGCGGCGGCCACGTCGACCTCGGCATCGCGTATCAGACGAAAGCCGCCGACTACGATCTCGATGAGCTGCGTGCCCTGCTCGATTCGATCGATGCTGTGACGTTCACCAGCGCGTCGACCGTCGAGCACTTCTTCGGCAAGTTGAGCGCCGAGGAGCGGAAGCGCGTCGCCGAGCGGGCGAAGTTCTTCTCCATCGGGCCGACCACCACCGAGGCGATCAAGAGGTATGGGTTTGGGCCGGAGGTCGAGTCGAAGAACGCGACGATCGCGGCGTTGCATGATGCGGTCATCGAGGCGTTGGTACACTCGCGCGCGCATGAACGCGCGTCCGCTGTCTGACCGCATCCTCGCCGCGCTCCTCTGGGCGTCCGCGTTCTGCTTTGCCACCGGTGTCTTCCTTTCGCTGACGCTTTTTTTCCCGAACCTGCCGCCGACGAAGCCGGTGGCGATCGGACTCGTCACGGTCCTTCGCTACTCGAAACTGAAGGACTACCTCGGCATCGGCCTCTTCTTCCTCACCGTTCCGCCGCTCACGATCCTCTTTCATCGCTACGGCCGGCGCTTCACGCCGAAACGCACCGTCCCGGCGATCCTCTTTCTCGCGCCGTACCTCCTCGCGCCGTTTTTCTACCTGACCACCGGCAAGGCGGGCTGGATCGTCATCCTGCCGCTCGCGCTCTCGTTCCTCGCCCCGCGCGCGCTCGACGCGTGGGAGACGAAGCGCTGGCTGCGCGAGATGTTCCGCGACGAGCTGCGGCCGTATCACGCCCTGCTGTTCTGCGAGGCGATCTCGTGGATCCTCTTCCGCTACCTCGTCACCGGCCGCCGCTTCGCGCACATCCCGACGCTCTTCCTCGAAGTCATCTTCATCGGCGTGATGCTGGCGCTCTTCTGGCTCGCCGCGTTCTTCATCGTGCGGGTGGCCGAGGCGGACTTCCGGCGCGTCGTCACGGCAGGCATTCCGCTCGTCATCCTCCCCTTCCTTCCGCTCTTCTGGATTCCGACCACCGAGCCGCGGCTGGCCATCCTGCTCCTGCTGCTGGTCAGCGCGCTGCTCGCGTTGCGCATCAGAAACCCGCTCTCGCCGCGCGCCGCGTGGCGGCTCTGCGCGTTCGTGATCCTTCCCGCGCTGATCTACCTCGTCAGCTACGCGACCACCGCGTACGGCACTTCGTGGATCGACCTCTTTCACCAGGGCGAATCGCTCGGTCCGGCGTCGGACTACCTGCGCGGGAAAGTGCCGTATCGCGACACGTTCCCGCTGCACGGCATGCTCGAAGACGGCGTGCTCGATTCATGGCTGATGCAGCTCTTCGGGCGATCGGTCGACGTCTCGATCGCGGCCGGCGTGATCCTCGGCGGCTTCCTCGCCGTCTCGATCTGGTTCCTCGGGCTCGCGGTCTTCGAATCGATCCCGCTGGCCATGCTCTGCGTGGCGATGGGAGCGTGGACGACGGCGGAAAACAGCCGGACATTCTTCCAGGTCGCGTCGGTCGCGCTCTTCTGGAACGCGCTGAAGCGCCGCAGCCGCTGGAGCGCGATCTTCAGCGGTGTCTTCGCCGGCGTCGCGCTGTTCTTCAGTTACGAGATCGGGCTTTACACGATCATCGCGGCCATCGTCGCGCTCGTGATCATGCGGCGGATGATGATCGAGTTCTTCGCCGGCCTCGCCCTCGGCGCCGCGCCGTTCGTCCTCTACCTCCTCGCGCGCGGCGCGCTGGCCGACTTCGCCGTCACTTCGTTCATCACCATCCCGAACATCATCGACGCCGTCTGGTCGCTGCCGTTCCCCGACCTCGTCAGCACGTTCCGGCAGAGCCTCAACCTGCACACGCTGTCGGACTTCGTGCTGTACGAGAAATTTCACCTGATTCTCTCGCCGCTGGTCATCGCGATCGCGGCGGTCTACCTGATCCAGCGCTGGCTGCGGCATCGCATCGACACGTTCGACACCGCGCTCTTCGTCCTCACCGTCTTTGCCGCGGTGACGCAGCGGACGGCGTTCGGCCGCGCCGAGTTCCGCCATCAGTACTTCGCCGCGTTCCTCGTCGGACCGATGCTGGTGATGCTGGCCATCCTCTTCACGCGCAAGCTGCGCGAGACCGCGCGCGCCGGCGGCGCCGCGTTCGTGGCCATCGTCGTGCTGACGCTCGTCCCGATCATCGGCGTGCTGCTGTGGATCCCCGATCTGATCAACGTCCGCATTGACGACCTGCTCAACTACCAGCGTCGCGTGCTGAACGTCTTCCGTGACGGCCACGCGGAGGAGGTGCAGTTCCGCATCGACGCGGTGAGCGACGAGCTGCGCAAGCTGACGAAGCGCAACGAGCCGATCTTCGATTTCTCCAATCAGCCGGCGTTCTATTTTTTCGCCAATCGTCCCAACCCGACGCGTTTCTACCAGGTGCCGATCCTTTCGCCGCGCGACTTCCAGGCCGAGACGATCCGCGCGCTGGAACGGGCGAAGCCGAAGGTGATCATCCGCACCGCGCCGGAGCAGTTCGACCGCTTCGACGGTGTGCCGAACGAGCTGCGCGCGCAGGCCGTGTCGGCGTATCTCGACGACTGCTATCGTTTTTATCGGTCGGTGCGCGGCGTCGAGCTCTGGACGCGCGTCCCGAACGCGAGGCCGCTGCCGGTCGCGCAATATCTGAAACGCATCCGCCTGCCGAAGCCGATCGAGCTCGTGGAGTCGTCGCGCGATCGCGAGGTCTTCCCGCTCGTCGGCAATCACGAAGGGATCGCCGGCGCGCGCTGGGTCTCTGACCTCACGCTGCACAACCCGTTTCGCGAGCCGATCTCGATGTCGCTCCGCTACATCGCCGGCGGCTCGAGCGTCGACCGGCGCGTGCGGCTCGCGCCGCGGCAGACGGTGCGCTGGCCGGACGTCGCGCGCACGCTCTTCGGCACGACCGACGCGATCGGCTCGCTCTGGATTCATCATCTCGTCGGCCGCGGCCCGGTGGCCTCGGTGAAGAACTACGACGCCGCGCACGACGCGCATGCCTCGATCGAGGAGCCGCTCACCGCGCGCGACTCCGCGACGTTCGGCGGCGATGCCGCGGAGCTCACGATCGTCGGCATCCCCGACGCGCATGCGCCGCGCCGCGTGAACGTCGGCATCGTGAACACCGGCACGATCCCGGCGACATACCGGATCTCGGTCGGCAAGAAGTTCATGGAACAGGGCGTGGCCGAGGACGAGGTTTGGATCGTGGCCGACATCGAGCACACCCTCGGCGTCACGCTCGACGGCACGACCACCGTGCGCGTCACGCCGGTGGCCGGCACCGGCGTCGCGTTCGCGTCGGTGATCGAAGTCAACGGCGACAGTCAGTTCATCCCCGCGGTGCCGGCGCAGCAGCAATGAACGTGATCGAGCTGCCGCAGTCGTGGCGCGCGCGGGCGGTGCTCGTGAGCGGCGAGCCGCCGGAGATCGAGGCGCCGGAGTTCAAGCTGGAGAAGCGGCGCCGCGAATGGATGCTCAGCCGCGCGGCCGCGGCGCTGCTGCCGGAGGCGAAGTTCGTGTCGTACTCGCACTCCGAGCCGTACGCGGCGGCGGCGAAGGACGACGTGCCAGTGGGGATCGACGTGCAGGTCGTGCGCGAGATCGAGGATCGCGTCGCGCATCTCTTCCTGACGGATGAAGAGACCGAGGTCATGTCGCGCTGCACGATCGCGCATCGGCTGCTGCATTTCTGGTGCGCGAAAGAGGCGGAGTGGAAACGCCACGGCGGCGTCACGCTGACGTTGAAGCGGACGCCGATCGTTTTGCTCGAAGAGTTACGCGAGGGGTTGCGGTTCGACGTCGTGGAGACGATCGCGATTCACGACGTGATCGTCGCGCTCACGCGCCCCACTTCTTGAGCAGCGCCCGCGCGTCGTTCGTCGCCGCTTCCCACTCCACGACGTAATCCGGCGGGTTCGGCCCGCTGATCACCTCGTGCAGCATCTGGATCGCGGCGCGCTTGTTGTCGCTGTCGCGATTGACCAGCGCCTCGGCGAGGAACACTTTCGTGATCTTGTTCGCCGGATCGAGCTTCAGCGACTCCTGCAGATACTTCACCGCCTCCTTGCTCGAGGCCCAGCCGGTGATGAACGGCACGTGCGGCGTCTGGTCGTGCAGGCGCCCGAGGACGCGGGAGGGGGCGCCGTCTTCGAGCTTCGGATCGATCAGCATTGCGATCGTCGCGCCGCGGCGGATGCGGTCGGCCGCCCCTTCCTTCACCGCGGCGAGCTTGCCGTACGCGAGCGCCCACTCGCCCCAGTTGATCGCGTCCCAGAGGTAGATCTGCGCGGCGCCGGGAATCGCGCGCGCGGCGTCGGCCACCTGCTTCTCCGTCCCTTTGTTCGGCACGTGCGCGAGCGCGACTTCGCCCGCTTTCTTGCCGATCGCGTAGATCTGCTTCTTCTCGTCGTTCGTCGTCGCGACGTACGCGCCCTTGAAGCGGATCGCGCGCAGCAGCTTCCACTGCGCATCGAGATCCTTCGGATTCGCGTTGACCGCTTTCTGATACGCGGCGATCGCGGCATCGACCTGCGCCGCCTTCGCGTGGCCGTTCTGTTCTCCCTCGGCGCGCGCGGCCCAATGCTGATCGCCGTCCGCGACCTGCGCCGCCAGCGGCATGGCAAAGACGATTGCGAGAATCGCGAAAGTTTGTTTCATGCAGTCATTCTAGGTTAGCGTTCAGGCGGGAGGTTCAACGATGCACCGCACAACCAGGACATTGCTCGCCTTTGCGTTCGCTCTGCCCTTGCTCGCCGCCACCATCGCCGATGTCAATCTGGAGAACAGCGTCACGGTCAACAACCAGACGCTCGTCCTCAACGGTGGCGGCATCCGCAAGAAGTTTTTCATCAAGGTTTACGTCGGCGGACTCTATCTGCCGGCGAAGAACAACAGCGCCGCCGCGATCCTCGCCTCGGATGGACCGCGCCGCATGGTCATGCACTTCACCTACAGCGTGTCGAAGGACCAGATGTGCGACGCGTGGAGCGAAGGCCTCGAGGCGAACACGCCGAATCCGACGGCCGAAGTGAAGGGGGCGTTCAAGACGCTCTGCTCGCTCATGGAAGCGATTCCGAAGGGCAACCGCCTCGTGCTGACGTACGTGCCGGGCACCGGCACGACGGTCGAGGTGAACGGCAAGAACAAGGGAACGCTGCCGGGCAAAGCGACGGCCGACGCGATCCTCGCGACGTGGCTCGGACCGAAGCCGGCACCGGGCGACGACTTCAAGAACGCGGTACTTGGCAAGTAGCTTGAACTCAGCAATGGAGTGATGAAAATCGCGCTGGCGGCGGCAATGCTCTCCCTCCTCGCATGCAAAGGCGAGGCGCCGCCGCGCGACTATCAGAACAATCCTCCTGCAATGACGCACCCGGTTACCAGCAAGGCTCAGACGCCGTCGCAAAACGGCATGCCCGCGGCGGCGCCTGAGCCGAGCACCGGCGCGGAAGGCCCGTCGGCGCCCTATCGTGCGAAGGACCCGACCGCGCCGACGACGACGCTGAAGGACCAGGCCCCGACGACCGACACCCAGCACGTGACGCAGACGAGCGGCACCGCGGTGACGGGGACGGCGCTGGCGACGAAGCCGTAGCGCGTACAATCGCGCCGTTTTGCGAATCGTCTTCCTCGGCACTCCCGATTTCGCCGTCGCCACCCTCGCCGCCCTCGCGCGCGAGCACGAGATCGCACTCGTCGTTGCGCAGCCGGACAAGCCGGCGGGACGCGGGATGAAAATGCACGCGCCGGCGGTCGCGGTGAAGGCGAAAGAGCTCGGGCTGCCGCTGATCCAGCCGGCGAAAATCCGCGAAGGGCTCGACGCGATTCGCGAGGCGCGGCCGGACATCGGGATCGTCGTCGCGTACGGCAAGATCCTTCCCCCCGCACTGCTGGAGATCCCGAAGCAGGGATTTCTGAATGTCCATGGCTCCATCCTTCCGAAATATCGCGGCGCGGCGCCGATTCAGCGCGCGATCGAACATGGCGAGACAGAGACCGGCGTCACGATCATGCGCGTCGACGCAGAGCTCGATCACGGGCCGATGCTGGCCATCGAGCGGACGCCGATCGGTCCCGACGAGCGGACGCCGGACGTCGCGTCGCGGCTGTCGATCATCGGCGCCGAGGCGATGACGCGGACGCTGCGTGCGTCGTGGACGGAGACGCCGCAGGACCACGCGCAGGCGACGCTCGCGCCGAAGATCGAAAAATCCGAGGGCGCGATTTCGTGGAGCGATCCGGCGCGCGTGATCTACGACAAGTTCCGCGCGTTTTATCCGTGGCCGGGCGTCTTCGCCGGCGACCTGAAACTGATCGAGCTCGCGCGCGTCGATGCGCCTGTCAACGCAATGGATGATGGCGTCGTCGTGCAGTGCGGCGAAGGGGCGCTGCGCGTGCTCTCCGTGCAGAAGCCGGGAAAGTCGCCGATCCGCGCGACCGACTTCGTGCGCGGCGGCGGCACGTTGTGAACGAGCGCCAGCGCGCGCTGCAGATCCTGCGTCGCATCGAGCGCGAGTCGGCGTTCGCCGCGCCGCTCCTCATCCACGAGTCGGGTTTCGTCCGCACGCTCGTCCTCGGCGTGCTCCGCTGGCGCTCACGGCTCGATTACATGATCGACTTCCTGGCGAAGGGAAAAGTCGAGCCGGAGATCCGCGATGTGCTGCGCCTCGGCGCGTACCAGCTTGCGTACATGGACATCGCGCAATACGCGGTCGTCGGCGAAACGGTGGAGCTGGCGCCGAAACGCGCGCGCGGTTTCGTCAACGCGATCCTGCGGAGCATCGCCGAGGGAAAAGTTCCGGAGCCGAAGGACGTCGCGACGCGGACCGCGCATCCCGAGTGGCTGATCGCGCGCTGGACGCGCACGTACGGCGCGCATCGCGCGGCGCGCATCGCGGAGGCGAACCAGGAGCTGTCGTATCCGGACGTCTTCACCGATGCGCCGCCGCCCGACGCCGAGGCCTCGAGTCTCGTGCCGGGGGTGTGGAAATTGAAGCGGTCGAGTGCGGACGTCGAGGGCTACGCGCTCGATGAAGGGAGCGCGCTCATCGCGACGATCGCGGCGAACACGAGCGACGACGTGCTCGATCTCGCCGCCGCGCCGGGCGGCAAGACGATCGTCATGCGTGCCCGCGGCGCTCACGTCGTCAGCAACGACATCTCGATCGCGCGGCTGCGGGTGAAAGGCGTCGTGAGCGACGGCCGGCATCCGCCGTTCGCGAAAAAATTCAGGACCGTGCTGCTCGATGCGCCGTGCAGCGCGACCGGCACCATCCGCAAGAACCCGGAGCTGAAGTGGCGGCTGCGCGAGGACGACCTCGCGTCGTTCGCGAAGCTGCAGCGCGAGCTGCTCGAGTCGGCGATCGAGCTCGCGAGCGAGTTCGTCGTCTACTCGACCTGCTCGCTCGAGCCGGAAGAAAACGACGCGATCGTGCGCGATTTTCCGCGCGTCGACATCGCGCAATTCGCGCCTGAGGGCGCGAAGCGCTGGATCGAGGACGGCGTGCTGCGGTTGACGCCCGATTCCGGCGCCGATGGATTTACGGCCTTCGTGTTGCGCGCGCTCGGCATGACGTAAACTCCCTCGCCATGCCGCGGGATCTCGTCATCGGCAACGGGTCGCTCCTCGTCGCGTTCGACTCGCAATACCGCCTCGCCGATTTTTACTTCCCGCACGTCGGGATGGAGAACCACGCCGCGGCGCGCTTCCGTTTCGGCGTCCACGCCGGCGGCGTGACCAGCTGGATCGAAGACGCGGCGTGGAAGAAGACGCTCGGCTACCTGCGCGAGACGCTCGTCACCGACGTCGTCTGCACCAACGAGGAGCTCGGGATCCGGCTGCGCTGCTACGACGCGACCGACGCCGACGCGAACATCTACGTCCGCAAGATCGTCGTGCGCAATCTCACCGAGCAGAAGCGCGACGTCACGCTCTTCCTCCATCACGACTTCGGGATGTACGGACATGCCATCGGCGACACGGCGATGTACGACCCCGAGTCGCGCGGCCTCATCCACTACAAGGCGAAGCGCTACTTCCTGATCAACACCGACGACGGCATCAACACGTACACCTGCGGCCGCAGCGGCATCGCCGGCTCGGAAGGTACCTGGCGCGACGCGGAGGACGGCATCCTCGGCATGTCGCCGATCGCGCAGGGAGCGGTCGATTCGACGTTCGGTATCCCGGTGACGCTCGAGCCGTCGGGATCGCACACGGTGATGTACTGGATCTGCGCGGGACGCCGCTACGGCGAAGTGCGCGATCTCAATCGCAAAGTCGTGAGCGAGACGGCCGCGCGCGTGCTGGCGCGCACCGCGTCGTACTGGTACACGTGGGTCAACAAGCCGGCCGACGATCTCAGCGATCTGCCGGAAGAGATCGTCGAGCTCTATCGCCGCTCGCTGCTGATCATCCGGACGCAATGCGACAACGGCGGCGCGATCCTCGCGGCGAACGACTCCGACATCCAGTGGGGCCACAACGACAACTACTCGTACATGTGGACGCGCGATGCGGCGTTCGTCTGCGATGCGCTGAATCGCGCCGGTTTCCCCGAGGTCACGCGCAAGTTTCTCGAGTTCGCGGCGCACCTCATCAAGGACGAGGGCTTCTTCCTCCACAAGTACAACCCCGACGGCTCGCTCGCATCGATGTGGCACCCATGGGTGCGTGACGGCGAGCCGCAGTTGCCGATCCAGGAAGACGAGACGGCGCTCGTGATCTGGCTCGTCGGCCGGTACTACGAACAGACGCGCGACCTCGAGCTCGTGCGGTCCGTGTATCAGCGGCTCGTCGCGAAGCCGGCCGAGTTCCTGATGGCGTTCCGCGACCGCGAGACCTGTCTGCCGCTGCCGAGCTTCGACCTGTGGGAGGAGCGGCAGGGCGTCTTCACCTTCACCTGCGCGACGGTCGTCGCCGCGCTGCAGGAGGCAGCGAATCTCGCGAATCTTTTCAACGAGCAGGAGCGGCGCGCCGACTACCTGCGCGTGGCGGGCGAAGTGCGCGAGGCGATGAAGAAGCACCTCTGGCTCGATGACGAGAATCGCTTCGCGCGCGGCCTCGTCCTGCGCGAGAACGGACTGGAGCTCGACCGCATCGTCGACTCGTCGTGTTTTGCGACGTTTTACTTCAACGTCTTCCCGCCGGAGAGCGCGTGGGTGGAGGGGACGATGAAGGCGATCCGCGAGCGGTTGTGGGTGCAGACGGAGATCGGCGGCATCGCGCGTTACGAGTCGGACGGCTATCACAAGATCGCCGACGAGCCGCAGCGCGTGCCGGGTAACCCGTGGCTGATCTGCACGATGTGGCTGGCCGAGCACGTCATCGCGCGGTCGCGTTCGGTGGCCGAATTGCAATCGGCGCTCGACCTCGTGCGGTGGACGCGGGCGAAGGCGCCGGCATCGCTCGTGCTACCGGAGCAGATCAATCCGTACGACGGTTCCGCGCTGTCGGTGGCGCCGCTCACCTGGAGTCACGCGCAGGTCGTTTCGGTCATTCGCGGATACCTCGATGCGCTGCGGCAATTGCGCGCGGCGGAGAACGTTGACAATCGAATGGCAGTTACCTAGATTGTCGAAACACCGCGAAAAATCAGCGTTTTCTGCACAGAGGAGGAAGTCAAATGGCAGGTAAGAGTGACGTCATCACCGCGATCGCCGAGCAGGCCGGCATCTCGAAAAAGGAGGCCGCCGCGGCCTTCGATGCATTCGTCGGTTACATCTCGGACTCCTGCCAGCGCGGTGAGCGTTGCTCCATCCCCGGCCTCGGCAGCTTCGCCGTCTCCCACCGCAAAGCGCGCGAAGGACGCAACCCGCGCACGAAGGAAAAGATCACCATCGCCGCATCGAAGAACGTCCGCTTCAAGGCGGGCAAGGACCTGCGCGATGTGTTGAACGTGAAGAAGGCGGGCAAGAAGAAGTAATTAAGAATTTCGAATGAAGAATTAAGAATTAAGACGCGCGCGAAGCGCCACCTCAATTCTGAATTCGCAATTCTGAATTCTTAATTCGGTTCAGTCCGCCCACGGTTTCGGCATGAACAAGCGCTCGTAAAGCTTGATCGCGTACCGGTCCGTCATCCCCGCAATGAAATCGATCGCCAGCTGCTCCACCGGCTCGCTGGAGTTGTCTTCGAAGAACTCCGCCGGATGCGTGGTCACGTATTCGAAGAGCGCGGTGAGGATGCGCTGCGCTTTTTCGAACTCGCCGCGGATCTGGCGCGTGAGGTACATGTTCTCGAACATGTAGCGACGCAGCTCCTCCAGCGCTTCGAGCACCTCGGCGGACATCATGATCGCGGCGTAGTCGCAGGCCAGCGTCGACGTGATGACGTCGCGCACCATGCGATCGATGCGCTGCGAGGCGCGCTGGCCGAGCGTGTCGCGGATCGGCTTCGGGATGTCGTTCTCGCTGATGATGCCGGCGCGGATGCCGTCGTCGATGTCGTGATTGACGTAGGCGATGATGTCGGAGATGCGGATGACGTCGCCCTCCAGCGTCAGCGCGCGCGACTTCGGCCGCTTGCGCAGCAGCTCGCCCTTCTCGCCTTTCGAATGCTTGAGGATGCCGTCGCGCACTTCGACCGTGAGGTTGAGGTCTTCGAGCTTCTCGACCACGCGCACCGACTGCCGGTAGTGATCGAACCCGCCGCGCACGAGCTTCGAGAGCGCGGCTTCGCCGGCGTGTCCGAACGCGGAGTGCCCGAGGTCGTGGCCGAGGCCGATCGCCTCGGTGAGGATTTCGTTCAGGCGGAGCGACTTCGAGATCGTGCGGCCGATCTGCGTCACCTCCAGCACGTGCGTGAGCCGCGTCCGGTAGTGATCGCCCTCCGGCGCGAGGAACACCTGCGTCTTGTGCTTGAGGCGGCGGAACGCCTTGCAGTGAATGATGCGGTCGCGGTCGCGCTGATACGACGGGCGGAGGTCGTCCTCCGGCTCCTCGCGATCGCGGCCACGCGTTTCGGACGACTTCGCCGCGCGCGGCACGAGCGTGTCGCGCTCGATCTGTTCGAGCATCTCGCGGATGGTCATTTGAGGCGTAGCTCCATGAATCGTGTTCCCTCGACGGGGTTGTAACGATACGGCGGAATGTCCTCGAAGCCGAACGATTCGTACAACCGCATCGCGTCGCCCATCGACGGCAGCGTGTCGAGCCGCATGCGCGCGTAGCCGCGTTCGCGGGCGGCGTCGATGATGGCCTGGACGAGCGCGCGTGCGAGGCCGCGTCCGCGAAAACGCGGTCGGATGTAGAGGCGCTTCATCTCGCACGTGTCGTCGTCGATGCGCCGCAATGCGATGCAGCCGGCGATGCCTTCGTCTTCGCGGGCGATGAGCATGACCTCGTAAAACGTCGCGAGAGAGGCCAGCTCTTCTTCGATGTGCTGGAACGAGAGATCGACGCCGAGGGAGGCCGCGTATTCGTTGATCAGCTCGCGGACGGCGGCGAGGTCGGTCGCCGCCTCGATCACGGCAGCAGCTCGCCGCTGAAGATCGTCACCGCGCGGCCGCCGAGCTTCACGCGGTCGCCTTCGAGCCGTACGCGCACCACACCGCCGCGCGCGGACGCCTGGTATGCGACCATCTCGTTTTTGCCGAGGCGCGAGGCCCAGTACGGCGCGAGGCAGCAATGCGAGGAGCCGGTCACCGGATCCTCGGCCACGCCCGATCCCGGCGCGAAGAAGCGCGAGACGAAGTCGTAGTCGTCGTTCGCCGAGCGGCTCGTGACCATCACGCCGCGCACGGGGATGTGCCGCAGCCGCGCGTGATCGGGCGCGAGCGCGCGGAGCGCCTCTTCCGATTCGACCTCGACGATGTAATCGAACTTGTTGCGGCCGACGTAGACCGGATTGGCCACGCCGAGCGATTCGAGCAGTTCGGCCGGCGCGTCGGAGCGCTCTTCGGGCTTGACCGGAAAATCGAGCTCGATCCACTCGCCGTCGCGCGCCGCGGTCAGCTCGCCGCTCTTCGTGTGAAAGCGAAGCAGCGCATCCGATTCGCGCTCGTGATGCCACAGCGCGTGGGCCGAGGCGAGCGTCGCGTGTCCGCAGAGATCGACTTCGATCGTCGGCGTGAACCAGCGCAGCGCGAAACCGTCATCTCGGCGAAGCAGAAACGCCGTCTCGGAAAGATTCATCTCCGCCGCGACGCGCTGCATCCACTCCGCCGTCCGCACCTTGTCGAGGATGCAGACGGCGGCGGGATTTCCGCGAAACGGCTCGGAGGTGAAGGCGTCGATTTGATACAGGTTCAACTCAGAATCCCGGCACCTTGCCCGCTTTTCCGTACAGCAGGCGAACGGCGATGAAGCCGAGGACGATCACGCCGAGGGCGCAGAAATCGCGCGACGGGATCACGCCGACGATCGGGTTGTAGCTGTACATCAGCGGGTAGTGGTTGCTGATCATGAAGAAGACCAGCGGCACCGACATGTACGTGTTGTGGCGCGAGCGGAGGCCGGCGATCTTCACTTCCGGCGAGTCGGCCGGCAGCGGAGTACCCGCCTTCAGCGCGCTGATGATCTTCTTCTGCATCGGCCAGATCACCATCCAGACGTTGAGGGCCATGATCGTGCCGAACGTCGCGCCGGCGTGGATGTAGAGAGCACGGCCGCCGAAGTTGCCGAGCTTCGGACATTCGAGAATGCCGTAGACGATCGCGTACAGCACGAGGCAGATCGTCGCCGCCACCGTCTTGTTCGCGATCGCTTTCATGAGCGCGTTGTAGACGACGAAGCCGACCGCCCACATCACGAGCACGATGAACAGCCAGAGCCACGGATTGCCGACGCCCCCTTCGAAGAGCATCTGCCGGCTCTGGTAGTAGATCAGTCCGGCCAGCAGGATGCCGGTGAACCAGGTCCACGCCGCGCCCCACCGGAACCAGAAGAGTGCGCGCGGCATGAGCTCGGGATTGACGAGTTTTTTCGTCGGTCCGTCGATCTTGCCCTGGAACGGCCCGTTGACCCAGTTGAAGAAGTAGAGATGTCCGATCCATGTGATTCCAGCGACGACGTGGAACCACCGGAAGAATGCCTGCAGGACGTCATTCAAAGCATTTGGCATTGCCTCTCCTCACAGAACTTTGTTGCGTTCACGTTTGTCGGGTAGCCTCGTCGATTATATGAGGGATCAATGGATCGTGAATTCGAAGGACGAGTAGCGATTGTCACGGGAGCGTCGAGCGGGATCGGAGAAGCGACCGCCGACCTGCTCGAGGAGCGCGGCGCGCGCGTGGTCCGTTTCTCGCGCTCGACCAGCGGCGACGTGAGCGACGAAGCGGACGTTTCGCTCCTCTTCGAAAAGAGCGGACCGTGCGACATCCTCGTCAACAACGCCGGCTCGATCGACGTCGCGCCGCTGCACGAGATGAGCACCGAGGCGTGGGACCGGACGTTCGCGGTCAACGTGCGCGGCGCGTATCTGACGTGCAAATACGCGCTGAAATCGATGCTCGGACGGCGCAGCGGGGTCATCGTCAACGTCGCGTCGATCTCCGGCGTCGTCGGCCCGCAGAAGTTTCCCGGCTTCACGGCTTACTGCGCCAGCAAGGCGGCATTGATCTCGCTCACCGAATCGCTGGCGGTGGAAGTGAAAGAGCACGGCATTCGCGTGAACTGCATCAGCCCCGGCTCGGTGGACACGAAGATGTGGGCCGAGGTGAGTGGCGGCGCGCCCGCGTCGATGACGCCGCGCGAGATCGCGGAGGCGATCGCGTTCCTGGCGAGCGACCGTTCGCGCCCGATGAACGGACAGAACCTGAATGTCTGGTCGGCCTGAGTTTCGTCCGACGCGCGCCGACATCGACCTCGGCGCCTTCTCGCGCAACATCGATGCGGTCGTGGCGCGATTGCCCGCCGGGGCGCGGCTCGTCGCGGTGCTGAAGGCGAACGCCTACGGCCACGGCGCGGTCGAGCTCGCGCGGCACTGCACGCCCGATCGCGTGGCGATGATCGCCGTCGCGCTGCTCGAGGAAGCGCTCGAGTTGCGCAACGCCGGCATCACGCTGCCGCTTTTCATCTTCGGATCGACGAACGCGATCGACGTCGCGCTCGAGCACGACATCACGCTCGGCGTCGTCGGGCCGGAAGAGCTGGCGGTCGTCTGCGAAGTGGCGCGGCACCGCGACGTGAACATTCACCTCAAGCTCGACAGCGGCATGGGGCGGATGGGTGTCGTCGAAAGCGAATTGCCGGCCGTGATCGAGATGATCCGCAACACGCCGCGGCTCCGCATCGATGGCATCTACACCCATTTCGCGAACGCCGACGAGCCGGACGACACGTACACCGCGACGCAGATCGCGAATTACGACCGGATGCTCGGCGTCCTGCGCGAATCACGCATCGACGCGCCGCTGCATCACTTCGCGAACAGCGCCGCGACGCTGCGCGGCCTGGTGCGCCCCGGCGATTACGCGCGCGCTGGCATTGCCTTGTTCACGCTCAGCCCGGTCATGCGCTGGCGCACCGAGATCGTGCGGCTCAAGACGCTGCCGCGCGGCGCCGCGATCGGCTACGGCACGACGTTCCACACCGCGCGCGAGAGCCGCATCGCGACATTGCCGGTTGGTTATGCCGACGGCTATCGGCGCGTGTTCTCGAACAACGCCGAGGTGCTGGTGCGCGGGAAACGGGCGCCGGTGGTCGGGCGCGTGTCGATGGACCTCGTCACGATCGACGTGACCGACATCGAGGCTGCCGTCGGCGACGAGGTCGTGCTGCTCGGCGACGAGATCAGCGCAGCGGAACTGGCGGCGAAAGCCAATACAATCACCTACGAGATTTTCTGCGGCCTCACCGCCCGAGTGCCGCGCCACTACCTCGAGTCATGACCGCAGTCTTCGAGATCCTCGGCTTTTACTTCGTCTACGTCTTCGAGCAGACGGGGCTCTGGTTCCGCATGCTGTGGCGGACGATCGTGGCGGCCGTTCGCCCGCCGTTCGAGCTCCGCGAGTGGCTGCGGCAGATGGTGCGGCTGGGATGGGATTCCATCCCTGTGGTTTTCCTGACGTCGATGTTCACCGGGATGGTGCTCGCGCTGCAGACGTTCAACGGCTTTCAGCGCGTACACGCGGAGAACTTCGTCGGCAGTGTCGTCGCGCTGGCGATGCTGCGCGAGCTCTCGCCGGTGCTGGTCGGGCTGATGGTCACGGGACGGGTCGGCTCATCGATGGCGGCGGAGATCGGCACGATGCGCGTCACCGAACAGATCGACGCGCTCAAGGCCCTGGCCACCGATCCGGTGCAGTACCTCTTCGTCCCGCGCGTCATCGCCGGCATCCTGATGCTGCCGTTCCTCGTGATCCTCGGCGACGCGCTCGGCGTCGGCGGCGGCTATCTCGTCGCCGTGAAAATGATGGATGCGAACCCGGTGCTGTACGAGGCGAACACCTTTCAATTCCTCGAGCTCAACGACATCTGGAGCGGTCTGATGAAGGCGTCGGTCTTCGGCCTGATCCTCACGCTCACCGGCTGCGTGCGCGGCTACTACACGCGCGGCGGCGCGGAGGGCGTGGGGCGCGCGACGACGAACGCGGTGGTCAGCGCGTCGCTCATCATTCTGCTCACGGATTTCTTTTTGACGAAGCTGCTCTTCTGATGATCTCGCTGCGACATCTTTACAAGTCTTTCGGCGACAAGCAGGTGCTTGTCGACATGTCGCTGGAAGTCGGCGACGGCGAGTCGGTCGTCATCGTCGGCGGCTCGGGCACCGGCAAGAGCGTCACGCTCAAGCACATCATCGGACTGCTGCGCCCGGATCGCGGCCAGATCATCGTCGACGGCACCGACATCTGCACGCTCGGCGCGCGCGAGCTCAACGAGTTCCGCCGCCATTTCGGGATGTCGTTCCAGGAAGGGGCGCTGTTCGATTCGATGTCGGTGTTCGAGAACATCGCCTTCCCGCTGCGGCGTCACACGAAGCTGAGCGAGAAGGAGATCCGCAATCGCGTCGAGGAGTGCCTCACGCTGGTGCACCTCGAGCTCGGGGCCGGCGACAAGCGGCCGAGCGAGCTGTCGGGCGGCATGCGGCGGCGCGTCGGCTTCGCCCGCGCGATCTCGCTCAAGCCGGAGATCCTGCTGTTCGACGAGCCGACCACGGGACTCGATCCGGTGATCAGCGATGTCATCGCGGAGCTGATCCGCGAGATGGACCGGACGCTGAAGACGACCACGGTGACGATCACGCACGACATGAAAGTCGCGTTCAAGATCGCCGACCGCGTGGCCATGCTGCACGAGGGCCAGATCATCGAACAGGGAACGCCGGAAGAGTTCCAGCGCTCCCGGAACGAGATCGTGCAGCAATTCATCGAAGGCCGCGCCGAAGGTCCGCTGACCGAACAGCCACTGCGGACAACGGACCGACGGAAAAACCTGCGAGGCCGGTTCGACTAATCCTTGTGCATGCGGCGATGCGTCGTCGTCGTGGTGGTCGTCTCGACTACCGGTTCCGGCACAGGCGTGGAGCTGATCATCGGCTCGGTCGTCGTGGTGGTCGTTTCCGTCTGCGTCACGTTCATCGACGAGCTGGAGCTCTGCGGGATGCCGTTCACGTTCGTGTTCGTTCCGGCCGTCGATGCGTTGCCGCTGCCGGGAGCGTTGCTGCTCGTGTAGACGCGGCCCGTGCTGTCGACGACGGCAGGACCGGCGGGGGTGGTGGCATTGGTGTCGGCCGGACGGATTTCACCCGAAGCGACTCCGCTCGACGACGTGTCGATCGCACCACGATGATGCGAACAGCCGCCGAGAATCATTGCAGCGGCAAAGAGAAGCGCGGCCGCTGGTTTTCTGAAGTTCTGCATGTGTTGCCTCCGACCAAGCTCGTACGCAACACGCGCGCCCAACGGCTAAACTGCTGCGCAATGTCGACGCGCGTCTGGAAAGTGAGCGAGCTGATCCGGCAGATCAACCTCGATCTGTTCCGCTACAACGACATCGCCGTCGAAGGCGAAGTCACGAACTTCACCCGCTCGACGGCGGGGCATTGCTACTTCTCGATCAAGGACGCGAAGTCGCAGATCCGCGTGGTGCTCTTCGCCACCAACGCGCGCTTCCTCCGCTTCCGCATCGAGAACGGCCTGCAGCTCGTCGTCCGCGGCCGCCTGACGATCTACGAAGCGAAGGGAGAGTTCCAGCTCAACGCGGTGAACGCCGAGCCCGCGGGCCTCGGCGCGTTGCAGCTCGCGTTCGAGCAGCTGAAGAAGCAGCTCGCCGCCGAGGGGCTGTTCGACGCCGCGCGCAAGAAGCCGATCCCGATGCTGCCGCAGCGCATCGCCGTCGTCACCTCGCCGTCCGGCGCTGCGATCCGCGACATCCTCAACGTCCTCGGCCGCCGCTTCGAAGGACTGCACCTGCAGATCTACCCCGTGCGCGTGCAGGGCCCAACCGCATCGCGCGAGATCGCGGCGGCCGTCCGCCACCTCTCGCGGTGGCAGCTGCACGACGTCGTGCTGATCTGCCGCGGTGGAGGCTCGCTCGAGGACCTCTGGGCCTTCAACGAAGAGCCGCTGGCGCGCGCCGTCGCCGAATGCGCGATCCCGACGATCTCCGGCGTCGGACACGAGACCGACTTCACGATCTGCGATTTCGTCGCCGACCTCCGTGCGCCGACCCCTTCCGCAGCTGCGGAAATCGTGATCCGCGCAAAGAGTGAAATCTGCATGCAGGTCGATGCGGATGTCCGGCGCATCCGCCACGTGCTCGAATCGCGCGTCCGTAACTACCGGCACGAGCTGCGGCACCTCGCCTCATCCGATCGCCTCTACGCGTTGCCGCGCCGGATCGCGATCGCGCGCGAGCGCCTCGAGCGGCGTCGCGTGGCGCTCTTCCGCATGCTCGGCTCGCAGGCGAAGCTGCTGCGGCGCAGGCTCGAAGCGGCGAACGAGCCGCTGTCGCGCTTCCCGGCGCGCGTGATCAAGCAGCGGCAGCAGCTCGAAGCGGTCGCCGGACACCTGCAGGCCGTCTCGCCGCTTTCGGTCCTCTCGCGCGGCTACGCCATCGCGTTCTCGCGCACGCGCCGCGGGCGCAAGCCGATCCTCGACTCGACGCGCGTCGACGTCGGCGATCCGATCGAAGTGCAGCTCAAGCGCGGCGCGCTGCAGTGCACGGTCGACGCGAAGACGCTCGGCATCGAGAGCGTCTGGCCGGAGCTCCGCGAAGAACCCAAGGCATAATTGACGCCTTCCATGCAACTCGATTCCGGTTCGCGCCTCGGGCCGTACGAGATCGTCTCGCGCCTCGGCGCGGGCGGCATGGGCGAAGTCTGGCGCGCTCGCGACACGCGTCTCGATCGCGGCGTCGCGATCAAGCTGCTGCCGCCGTCGCTGGCCAACAACCCGCAACTGCGCCTGCGCTTCGAGCGCGAGGCGAAGACGATCTCGCAGCTGCAGCATCCGCACATCTGCACGCTGTTCGACGTCGGCAGCGACGCGGGACACGACTTCCTGGTCATGGAACTGATCGAGGGAGAAACGCTCGCCGCCCGCCTCGCGCGCGGGCCGCTGCCGCTCGAGCAGGTGCTGCGCTTCGGCATCCAGATCGCCGACGCGCTGGCGAAGGCGCACCGCCACGGCATCGTGCATCGCGACCTGAAGCCGGGCAACGTGATGATCACGAACGGCGGCGTCAAGCTGCTCGACTTCGGCCTGGCCAGGCAGGCATCGAGCGCCATCGTCGCGCCCGATGCGCCGACCGCGGTGGCCACGCCGTCCATGGCGCCGCTCACGGCCGAAGGGACGATCCTCGGCACGCTGCAGTACATGTCGCCGGAGCAGCTCGAAGGGATCGAGGCCGACACGCGCACCGACATTTTCGCGTTCGGCGCGGTGCTGTACGAGATGGTCACCGCGAAGCTCGCGTTCCAAGCCAGCAGCAAGACGAGTCTCATCGCGGCAATCGTCGACCGCGAGCCGGCACCGATCACGTCCGTCATCGCGGATGCGCCGCCGGCGCTCCAGCGCGTGATCTCGCTCTGCCTGCGCAAGAAGCCGGACGATCGCTGGCAGAGCATTCAGGATGTGAAGCTGGAACTCGAGGCGATTGCGTCGGGCGAACCGGTCAGCGGGCCCGCGGCGCGAACCGCGCGGACCGTATGGCTGGGATGGGCTGCGGCGCTGCTCATCGCCGTCATCGGCGGAGCAGCGGCGTGGATGCATCTCCGCTCCGACCGCGCGGCCAACGAGTCGCGCAGGTTGTCGTTCGACTCACCGCCGGCTCACCCGTTCCGCGTCGATCAGCAGCCGCCGGTCGTGTCGCCGGACGGCAGGCGCTTCATCGTCGGCGTCGAAAGCACGGTCGGCGCGGTGCTCGGACTTCGCACGATCAACTCGTTCGACATTCAGCTCCTGCCGAACACCGAGGATGCGTACGACGCATTCTGGTCTCCGGATGGAAAGCAGATCGCGTTCTTTCAAAACGCGAAGCTGCGGCGTATGCAGGCGAACGGCGGATCGATCGAGACGCTGGCGAGTGGCGGCGACAGTCGCGGCGGATCGTGGGGCGCGGACGACACGATTGTCTTCGCGCCCGGGACGGCCAGCGCGATCGTGGCCCTCTCCGCGAAAGGCGGTCTATCGCGCGCGGTGACGAAGCTCGACGCCTCGCGCAAAGAGCTCGGACACTGGCGGCCGTTCTTCCTTCCGGATGGAAAGCACTTCCTCTACACCGCACGCAGCGCCGATCCGGAGATGACGGCGGTCTACTGCGGCTCGGTCGATTCGTTCGATCGAAAGAAGATCCTCGATCGCGACACGATTGTGGTGTACGGCGACGGTTACCTGCTCTATGTCGACAGGGACGATCTCTACGCGCAGAAATTCGATCCGAAGGCGGTCGAGAAAATCGGCGAGCCGCTGCTCGTGGCGAAGGACGTCGAGCTGACCCGCGTTCTCGGCGCGCCGGCGTACAGCGCAGGGGCGGGAACGCTGCTTTTCTTTCCGCGTGCGCCGGTCGCGAACGGCACACTGGAACGGATCAGTCGTGCCGACGGCAAACGAAACGACCTGCCCAATGCGGCCGGTCTGAACATCGACATCTCTGCCGATGGAACGAAAGTGGCGACGGCGCGGCAGGATCCGCAGACCAGGCGATACAGCATCTGGTCGTACGACGTCGCCCGGCAAACGAGCAATCGCGTCTCGGGCGGCGCGGTGGGCAACGACTATGGCCCGGTCTGGTCGCAGGACGGCCGCGAGATCATTTACGCGGCGAACCGCGATGACTCGATCGTGTTGATCCGGCAGCCCGCTGGTGGAGCGGGTGCCGAACAGACCGTGTTCGAGCTGTCCGACGCGGAAGCGGTGAAAGGCGGCGTCTTCCAGGTCGAGCCGGTCGACTGGTCTCCCGACGGACGGTACGTGCTCGCCGACATCTCTACGGGCCAGAGCGGCACCGACCTTTACTACTTCGATCTGCAGGCGCCGAAGCCACAGCCCGTGCCGTTCAGGGTCACCTCTTTTTCAGAAAAGAGTGCGCGTTTCTCGGCCGACGGCCGCTGGGTCGCCTATGAATCGGACGAGTCGGGGAAGAAGCAGATCTACGTGCAGCCGTTTCCTGCGAACGGCGCGAAATGGCAGGTTTCCATCGACGGCGGCGAATCGCCCCGCTGGCGCCCCGACGGCCGCGAGATCTACTTCTGCGATCCGAAAGCTGCGATCGCCGTTGCGACGGTCGCGATCCGCGGGAAGGAGCTCGACTTCGGAAAGCCTTCGGTGCTCGTCGAGAAAGCGGCGACGGACTACGACACGAACGACGGCAACGCGTTTTTTGTCATCAACCTCCCGCCCCGTCCCGCGCTGCCGATGCGCGTCATCACGAACTGGACGCACGCTCTCGACTCACACTGAGCTATAAAAGCGCCAGCAATGGCCCGCAAATCCAACGAATTCGAGAAGTCGTTCCAGCAGCTCGAGTCGATCGTGAAGCGGCTCGAGGCGGAGGAGCTGCCGCTCGACGAGTCGCTGCAGCTCTTCGAGGAAGGCATCCGTCTCTCGCGCTTCTGCAACCAGAAGCTCGAAGAGGTGGAGAAGAAAATCGAGCTGATCCTCGCCGACGCGAAGGGTCAGCCGCGCGTCGAGCCGTTCGAGCCGGAAGAGACTGATGACGACGAGGAAGACGACGACGTGCTGCCGGACGGCGATGAAGCTTGACGACTACCTGAAGTCGCGCCGCGCGCTCGTCGACGCGACGCTCGACGCGCACCTCCCGCCGCCCGACACGCCGCCCGCCGTCATCCACGAGGCGATGCGCTACGCGGTCCTCGGCGGCGGCAAGCGCCTCCGTCCGATCCTCGCCATCGCCGCGGCGGAAGCGTGCGGCGCCGACGCGCAGCCGCTGCTGAAGCCGTTCGCCGCGCTCGAGCTGATCCACACCTACTCGCTGGTGCACGACGATCTGCCGGCGCTCGACAACGACGATCTCCGCCGCGGCCGCAAGACGACGCACGTCGTGTTCGGCGAGGCGATGGGGATCCTCGCGGGCGACGCGCTGCTGACCGAGGCGTTCTCGTGGCTCGCGGTGCCGATCGAGGGGGTGGAGGCGGCGCGGCAGTTGCGCGCGCTGGCCGAAGTCGCGAAGGCGGTCGATTCGACGGGGATGATCGGCGGGCAGGTCGCGGACATCGCGCCGTCCTCGAACACGATCGACGAACTGCAATTCATCCATCGCAACAAGACCGGCAAGCTCCTCACCGCCTCCGTGATCCTCGGCGGGCTCCTCGCCGGCGCGAACGACGAGCAGCTCGCGGCCCTGCAACGCTACGGCGAGGCCACCGGTCTCGCGTTTCAGATCGTCGACGACCTGCTCGACATCGAGGAGAGCGCCGCCACGCTCGGCAAGACGGCGGGGAAGGACGTGGAGCAGGGGAAGCTCACCTACCCTGCGCTGCTCGGCGTCGAAGCTGCACGTGCGGAGGCCGGGAGGCTGCTCGACGTGGCCGTCGGCAACGCTGATATCATCAGCGATCCGGCGGTGAACTATCTTGCCGCCATCGCACGTTACATCTGCGAACGCCGTTCTTAGGCATTGATATGGCTCGACTTCTCGACACGATCAACTCTCCGGTCGACCTCCGCAAACTCGACCGGCGCCAGCTCCCGCAGCTCGCGCAGGAGATCCGCGACACCATCATCGACACGGTCTCGAGGATCGGCGGCCACTTCGGCGGCAACCTCGGCATCGTCGAGCTGACGCTCGCGCTGCACTACATCTTCGACACGCCGCGCGACCAGATCGTCTTCGATACCGGCCATCAGTCGTATCCGCACAAGCTGATCACCGGCCGCCGCGACACGTTCAACACGATCCGCCAGCACAACGGCATCTCCGGCTTCTGCAAGCGGGAGGAGTCGGAGTACGACGTCTTCAACGCGGGCCACGCGTCGACGTCGATCTCGGCGGCGCTCGGCATCACCGTCGCGCGCGACTTCCGCAAGGAGCCGTATCGCGTGGTGGCGATCATCGGCGACGGCGCGCTTTCGGGCGGCCTCGCGCTCGAGGGGCTCAACCAGGTCGGACACCTCAAGCGGAAGATGATGATCGTCCTCAACGACAACGACATGTCGATCTCGACGAACGTCGGGGCGATGTCGGGCTACCTAAACTCGATCATCAAAGGACAGCGCTACAACCAGCTGAAGGACCTCGCCAAGGGCGTGATGGATCGCATCCCGCTGCTAGGCGGCAAGCTGCACGGCGTGGCGCACGACGTCGAGCACCTGCTGAAGAACATGGTCGTGCCGGGCACGCTGTTCGAGGAGCTCGGTATCAAGTACCTCGGGCCGTACGACGGCCACGATCTCCCCGGCCTGCTCGAGATCTTCGAAAAGAACAAGGACTACAACGGCCCGCTCCTGATTCACGTCATCACGAAGAAGGGGAAGGGCTACGAGCACGCGGAGAACAAGCCAATCTGGTCGCACGGCGTCACGCCGTTCGACGTGCCGTCGGGCGAAGCGAAGAAGCCGACGCAGCCGCAGCCGCCGTCGTACACCGGCATGTTCGCCGACACGCTGATCGAGCTGGCGAAGAACGACCCGAAGATCGTGGCCATCACCGGCGCGATGCCGGAGGGGACCGGTCTCGACAAGTTCGCCAAGGTCTTCCCTGAGCGGATGTTCGACGTCGGCATCGCGGAAGAGCATGCCGTCACGTTCTGCGGCGGCATGGCCACGCAGGGGATGAAGCCGATCGCCGCGATCTACTCGACGTTCCTGCAGCGCGCGTTCGACGAGGTGTTCCACGACGTAGCGATCATGGATCTGCCGGTCGTCTTCGCGCTCGACCGCGCCGGCATCGCCGGCCAGGACGGCCCGACGCATCACGGCATCTACGACATGGCGTACCTCCGCGTCTTCCCGAACATGATCTGCATGGCGCCGAAAGACGAGAACGAGCTGCGGCACATGCTGAAGACGGCGTTCGAGACCGGACATCCGACGTCTCTGCGCTACCCGCGCGGCAATGGCATCGGCGCGAAGCTCGACGCGGAGCTGCAGTCGATCCCGGTGGGCAAAGGCGAAGTGCTGCGCGAAGGCGATGCCGCGACGATCTTCGCCATCGGCAGCGAGGTCTGGCCGGCGTTCAAGGCCGCGGAGCTGCTGGCGCAGGAAGGGATCGAAGTCGCCGTCGTCAACGCGCGCTTCATCAAGCCGCTCGACGACGAATTGATCCAGCGCTTCTGCAAGCCGGGCGCGAAGATCATCACCGTCGAAGAAGGCTCCCTCGCCGGCGGCTTCGGCTCCGCCGTGATGGAGCGCTGCGAACAGCTCGGCCTCACCGGCGTCGACTTCCACCGCATCGGCATCCCCGACGAGTACGTACACCACGGCGCGCAGGACGTGCTGCGGGCGCAGTACGACCTCAACGCGGAGGGGATTGCGAAGAGGGCGAAAGAAGCGTTCGACCTCCACCGTCCGATGACCATCGGTGAGCTCGGCGAGCTGATTCGCGAAGTCACGAAGGACATCCCGGAAGAGTCGATGCGCAAGCTTCCCGATTCGACCGAGATCGACGAGGCTGTGTACGGAGTCCGCCGCCACGTGACCGCTAAGTAATGCGGCTGTATTTCATCGACACGTGGTACCTGGTGGCGTTGTTCGATCCCTTCGACTCGCACCACCGGCAGGCGCGGCGCCTCGAGATGGCGGTTGGCAACTCCGAGTTCGTGACCCATGACGGAGTGCTGACGGAGTTCCTCGCAGCCGTGTCGCGTGGCGACGAATCACAGCGCGCCGCTGCGGTACGGATCGTGCGCGATGTCATGCGGCGCGTGACGGTCGTCGAGGCCGATCGTGACTTGTTCCTCCGCGCAGTCGATCTCTACGCCAACCGCCCCGACAAGCACTACTCTCTCGCCGATTGCATGTCGATGCTCGTCATGAAAGACCGCAACATCTCCCACGTCCTCACCAACGACCACCACTTCCGCCAGGAAGGCTTTACCGTCGTCAACGAATGAGCAAACAGCGGCTCGACGTCGCCCTGGTGGAGCGCGGTCTCGTCGAGACGCGCACGAAGGCGCAGTCGCTGATCATGGCGCGGCGGATCCTCGTCAATGGTCAACATGTTGACAAGGCGGGGGCGAACGTCGCGGATGACGACGAGCTGAAGGTCGAGGAGCTGGAGCATCCGTGGGTGGGGCGCGGCGGGATGAAGCTGGCGCATGCGCTGCGGGAGTTCGGCGTTTCCGTCGAGGGGAAGACGTGCGCGGACATCGGCGCGTCGACCGGCGGCTTCACCGACGTGATGCTGAAGAACGGCGCGCGGAAGGTTTACGCGATCGACGTCGGCTACGGGCAGCTCGACGTCTCGCTGCGCAACGATCCGCGCGTGATCAACCGTGAGAAGGTGAACGCGCGGCATCTCGAGGCGGGCGACTTCAAGGAGCGCATCGACTTCGTTTCGATCGACGTGTCGTTCATCTCGCTGAAGCTGATCCTGCCGGCGGTCGTGAAGTTCCTCGACGGCGAGCTGGTCGCGCTGATCAAGCCTCAGTTCGAGGTCGGGAAGCGCGACGTCGGCAAGGGCGGCATCGTGCGCGACGAGGCGAAGCGCGCCGAGGCGGTGGAGGCGGTCGTCGCGTTCGCGCGCGAGCTCGGGCTGGACGTGAAGGGCGTGATCGAGAGTCCTGTGAAGGGCGCCGAGGGGAACGTCGAGTTCCTCATGTACGCAGTGAGAGGTACTCCCGAAGTCCATCTCTCCACGAATCCGGCCTGACGCCCGTCAGGCGCTCGTAGCGCTCGGTCGAAAGCACCGAGTACGCGGGGCGCTTGGCAGGACGGACGAATTGCTCCGAGGTGACGGGCTCGATCTGAACCGGCGACCCGAGCTCCTCGTTGATCGCGCACGCAAAGTCGAACCACGTGCACTCCGGCTCGTCGGCGTAATGCACGACGCCGCGCGCGCCGAGGTTCGCGATGCGGATGATGGCGCGGGCGAGATGCGGCGTGTACGTCGGCCGGCCGCGCTGATCGTTCACCACGCGCAGCGGATTCGTTCCTTTGCGGATCTGATTGCGGATCGCCTCGACGAAGTTGTTGCCGTGAATCCCGAAGAGCCACGACGTGCGGACGACGGTGTGCCGCGCGGCGGCCTGCTCGCCGATCAGCTTCGAGCGTCCGTACGCGGAGAGCGGTGCGGTCGGATCGTTGACGTCGTACGGCCGCTGCGAGCTGCCGTCGAAGACAAAGTCGGTGGAGATCTGCACGAGCTGCGCATCGACGCGATCGGCCGCCTCGACGAGAAACTCGACCGCCGAGCCGTTGATCGCATTCGCCAGCGACTCCTCCGTCTCGGCGAGATCGACCTTCGTGTAGGCGGCGCAGTTGACGATGAAGTCCGGTCGCGCATCGGTGACGAAGCGCAGCACCTCATCGCGATTGGCGATGTCGAGATCGCTCTTCGCCAGCGCGACCACGTCCTCGCCGCGCGACGCGAGCTCGTTGCGGAGATCGGTGCCGACCATGCCGGCGGCGCCGGTAATGAGCCACTTCACTCGGTGGGAGTCCCCACTTTGACCTGCACCTTGATCTGCCCCGTCGGCCGGCGGACCACGATCAGGCCGAGGGCGAAGAACGCGTAGAGGATGCGCGCGTTGTCGCCGGCCGTGAGCGGCGGCGTGGCGACGAGCTCCGACAGCACGTTGCGGCCGTCGACCGCATCGAGCAGGCGCTGTTCATCGGCGCCGAGGTGCAGTTCGTCGGATGCGACGTCGGTCCGTTGCAGGACAGTCGTGCGCGTGCCGAGGCGTGCGACGAGCGCGCGCGCGTCGGGCATGCGGCGGACGCCCTGCAGCACCGCCTGCGGAATGGGGATCTGCAGCTTCACGAACTCGAGGTGCTTGTCGCGGCCCGGCGTGAAGGCGACGGTGCCGGATTCCCAGCCAAAGACCGACCAGACGATCTGCTGGATCTGTTCGCGGACCGAGATGAAGAGGTCCTTCGGTTCGAGGATCTTCATCTCCGCGAGGATCGTCCCCTGCCGTTTGCCGGTGGTCTTGAGGCGGCGGACGCTCTCGTCGTACTGCTCGCGGGTGATCTTGCCGTCGCGCAGCAGCTTGTCGCCGAGGGAGTCGGCGATGTTGCTCGACGAGGCGAAGATCACCTGGCCATTGTCGAAGAAGATTTTTTTGGTTTCATCGCCCCGCCTGCACTCGAGCATGCCGGGCGCCTTGAGGCGATGAATGGTGAAAAGGATCTCGGGCAGAGGAGTCTGCGCGAGATCCGTCTGGTATTGCGGCGCGGAAGGAGAATGTTCGCTCACCGAAGGTGAATGTTCTTTGGACGAGCTCACTCGCCTTGCTCCGGCGGGACGTTACGACTGCTGCTGCTTCTTTTCGTCGAGGGCGGGCTTGTCGTCGCCCTTGAGACCATTGCGGAAATTGGAGATGCCCTCTCCTAGTCCGCGACCGAGCTGGGGAAGCTTCCCCGCGCCGAAGAGCACGACGACGATGATGAGAATCAGAAAAAGTTCCGGGAATCCAAGTCCAAACATGAGGCCTCCACGAGCGGTTGTCGTCTTCCCCCCAGGACGCAGGACGAAGTGTATGTCGCGGAGGAGGGAACAGCAATGCCGGATGGGAACTTCCGGAGGGAAAGCTGGGGTGAAAGCTGTTGAGCGGTTGAGCTGTTGAGCGGTTAAGCTTCGCGGCTCGAAAGCTGAACGGCTCAACAGCTAAACAGCTCAATCGCTCAATAGCTCGAATCCCATGATCGACCTCACCGGACTCAACCCTCAACAACGCGATGCCGTGACGCACGGCGACGGGCCGCTTCTGGTCCTCGCCGGCGCGGGCTCGGGGAAGACGCGCGTCATCACGTATCGCATCGCCTATCTGATGAGCGAGCGCGGCGTGAACCCCTCGAAGATCCTCGCCGTGACGTTCACCAACAAGGCGGCAAACGAGATGCTCGAGCGCGTCGACCGCCTCGTGCCGGCGGGCGGCTACCGCCCCTGGATCGGCACGTTTCACTCGACCTCGCTCCGCATCCTCCGCCGCTACGCCGACCGCCTCGGTTACACGAAATCGTTCGCCGTCTACGACACCGCGGACCAGATCACGCTGCTCAAGCGCTGCATGCGCGAGCTGAACGTGAACGACGACGCGTTTCCGCCGCGGTCAGTGCTCTCGCGCATCTCGAATGCGAAGAACGAGCTGATCGGACCGGCGGAGTACGAGAAGACGAACCTCGACTTCTTCGGCGCGCGGGTCTCGGAGATCTACCGCAAGTACCAGCAGCGTCTGAAGGAATTCGACGCCATGGACTTCGACGACATCATCGGCAACTACGTGCAGCTGCTCGAGCGGCACGAGGACGTGCGCCACGAGCTGCACGACCGCTTTCAGCACCTGCTGATCGACGAGTACCAGGACACCAACCGCGCGCAGTACGTGCTGGTGAAGCTGCTGGCCGGGAAGCACGGCAACATCGTGGCGGTCGGCGACGAAGATCAGAGCATTTATCGTTTCCGCGGCGCGGACATCAATAACATCCTCAATTTCGAGCATGATTTTCCGGGAGCTAAAATCATCAAGCTGGAGCAGAACTACCGCTCCACGGGAAACATCCTCGACGCCGCCACCGGCGTCGTCTCCAACAACATCGCCCGCAAGGGGAAGACGCTCTTCACCGACTCCGGCAAGGGCGACCCGGTGCGCATCGTGACGTGCGGCAACGAGCGCGAGGAAGCGCAGTTCGTGATGGACAAGATCGTCGCGCTGCGCTCTCGCTACAAGCTGACCGATTTCGCGGTGCTCTTCCGGACGAACGCGCAGTCGCGGCCGTTCGAAGAAGAGCTGCTGCGGGCGAACACGCCGTACTCGGTCGTCGGCGGCGTGAAGTTCTACGAGCGCGCCGAGATCAAGGACGTGCTGTCGTTCCTCCGTTTGACGGTGCGGCCGCACGACACGCCGGCGATCGAGCGGGTGATCAACGTGCCGTCGCGCGGCATCGGCGACACGACGCTCAGCGCGCTCAACGAACAGGCCGCGGCGCAGGACGTCTCCCTCTGGACGATCATCGAAGGCGACCTCGGATTTCTCCCGCCGCGCGCATCGAAGGCGGTGAAGGAGTTCCGCGACATCGTGCACGACCTGCAGCGCGCGGCCTCGAATCCGCTGCCCGACGTGCTCGATTACCTTCTGCTGCGCACCGGTTACCGGCGCATGCTGTCGGAGTCGAAAGACATCCAGGACGAGTCGCGCCTGCAGAACATCGAAGAGTTGCTCAACTCGACGCGCGAGTTCTGGGAGCAGAACCAGGGCGGCGCAATCGCCGACTATCTCGATTCCGTCACGCTGATGTCGGACCTCGACCGCTACGAGTCGCAGAAGGGCGTGACGCTGATGACGCTGCACGCCGCGAAGGGGCTCGAGTTCAAGGTCGTGTTCCTGGCCGGGATGGAAGAAGGGGTGCTGCCGCACTCGAACTCGCTCGAGCAGAACGAGGACCTCGAGGAAGAGCGGCGGCTTTGCTACGTCGGCATGACGCGGGCGCGCGAGCAGCTGTATTGCCTGCACGCGTTCGAGCGGCGGCTGCACGGGCGGTTCCGCGAACAGAGCCCGTCGCCGTTTCTGACGGAGATCCCGGAAGGGGCGCGCGAGCAGATGCGGATCGGCGGACGTCAGTCGTACGCGCCGCCGCCGCAGCCGACGTGGCGCGAGCGGCCGCTGCCGCCGTCGCGCGCGCGGGCGAACGCCGACGCGGTGAAGAGCATCTCGTCGTTCTTCGGCAACGCGCCGGTGCAGTTCGATCCGTCGGCGCTGAACGCGGCGAAGCCGAAGACCGACGGCGCGCCGGCGGAGCTCAAGCGCGGCGCGCGCGTGCGCCACGCGCAGTTCGGCGACGGCACGATCCTGACGATGGAAGGCTCCGGCCCCGATGCGAAGCTGACGGTCTACTTCGATCGCGTCGGCTCGAAGAAGTTCATCGCCAAGTACGCGAAGTTGATGCGCGTGTGAGGATCGTCAATGTCCGATCACGCGTCCGCGCGTGATGGGACCGAGGCGATCGAGCACGCGCGCGAAGAGCCGCGGGATTCCGTTGTCGAACCGCACATAGTCCACCTCCACACCGGATCCCGCGAGCGCGACCGCCGGCTCGTACGCGGCGCCGGCGCCCGGCGGTGCGATGCTGAAGGAATCGTCGAGCGGATGCAGCGAGCGATCGAGGTGCATGGCGCGCACATCGGACGCGCGCGACCAGACGACGACGTACTCTTCGCCGTCCCACGCGATCGCCGGCCGGCCGACGCCGGCGGCGCAGTCGATCGTCACCGGCGTGCTCGATCCGAGCAGCGTCGCTTCGATGCAGCCGTTGTGCTGCGAAACGACGGCGTCGTTCGCGATATCGGTGCGCTTCGACAGTCCGGCGCGCTGCCACAACGCGCGTGTCTCCAGCACCTTCATCGCGCTGCCCCGCGTGTCGATGCGCGCCACGTCGGCGGCGCTGACCGGCGACGGGCGTGGCGAGATGCCGGTGAGATACCGGTAGTCGTTCCAGCTCGACCAGGCGACGACGATCTCGTCGCCGTTGCGGACCGCGTGCATGCCGCTGTCGAAGCCGAGGGCCGGCGTTGCTTCGATGACCAGCGGCGTCGCGTCGAGGAGCGCGCCGGCAGGCGAGATGCGTGCGGCGCGAAGGTTCGGCGTGCTCCAGAAGACGACGAAGTTGCGGCCGTCGAACACGGTCGAGGTGCCGAGCTCGATCTCGTTCGTGATCGCATCGGCGCTCTCGACGAGGATCGGCTGCGCGTCGAGCGGTGTGCCGTCGAGCGCGAAGCGGCGCGCGTACGTGCGATAGCCGTAGGTGGAGAGCGCGCCGGGATCGGGCCTGAGGATGTCGCGCCAGAAGACGAGGACGACGTCGCCGCCGCGCGCGACCGAGGGATCGCGCAGATCGCGATCGGTCGACGCCGCGACGTCGACCGTCTTGCCGGCGATCGACAGTTTGATGTGTACGTCGCGCGGTCCTTCGCGCCAGACGCGCAGCGGCTCGCTGCCGAACGGCGCGAGCGACGGCTCCGTTTGCGTCTGCAGGTCGAGCACGACCGGCGTCTCGGTCCGCGGCTGCGCCAGCAGCTGTTTGTTCGAGGTGAACACGCGGCGCAGGACGTCGCCGTCCGAAAACCACATCGCGACGATGCCGTCGCTGGTGCGGGTGAACGTGAGGTCGCGCGGCTCGCGCGTGGCGATGACGGCGGGAAGGTCGATCAGGCTGTTCGTCGGTGAGATGTCCGCCGCAGTCATCGTGCCTTCGTCGCTGAGCCAGGTGATCAGGAAGCTCGTGCCGTCCCAGAACGCCGGCAGCGGACCTTCGATGAACAGGTGGTAGCTGTTGAACTGCGGCTGCATCGGCGCGATGGTGCGGCCGTCGCGGCCCACGATCATGGTGCGGACGTCGCCCAGACCAGTGAGCGCGATGAGGACGCGGTCGTCCGATGCGGCCATCGACAGCAGCCCGCGAGCGGCATCGGGGTCGCTGTCGATCACCTGATCCGTCGTCGCCGCGTTTTCCGCAAGGAAGGCGAGATGGAGCTCCGGAGAGCGGTACGCGATCGCGTAGACGTCGCCGATCACGGCCGCCGCCACGGCGGAATTCTGAAACGAGTGCGTGTCGAACGTCTTCGCCGCGTAGGGCGCGCCGTCGGGCGCGAAGACGAGCGCCTCGACCGACTGGTTCGGCATCGGACTGACGAAGAGGAACGTGTGCCCGTTCGAGACGATGTCGAAATCGAACGAGTAGCTGGCGATGATCAGCGTGTCGGCGCCGGCGACCACGCCGTTTTCATCGAGCGGCACGGCGTGCGTGCCGTTGTGATCCGCATACGCAAGCATGAACGACGAGCCGTTCGACGCGAGGCGGAGTGCCGAGGCGGCGAAGAGCGGCGTGCCGGCGGGATTCACGAGCGAGCCGTCGGCGCGCATCGGCGAGACGCGCACCGTCTGCTCGACGTAGGCGCGCAGCGGAATCGAATCCGCCGGATATCTGCCGCGATCGTCGAGCCACACCGCGAGTCCCGTGTGGCCGTTCCACGCCGCCGCGGGCGAGTACTGGCTGTTCGGCGCGGCGCCGATGACGCGCGGACCGAGGGGAGTTTCGGGACCGAGGTGGATGGCGGCGAGGAAGAGTCCGAGGGCGAGGAGCATCGTTGCGTCGTGATACGCCGCTGCCGGAGTGAGTGTTTAGTGCGTGACCGGACGCGTGCGGCGGACCAGGCCGATGCGGTCGAGCGTGCGCGCGAACAGCCGCGGGACGTTCTCGGCGTACTGCCGGTACGTGATCTCCGTCCCCGCGGCGGACGCGGCGATCGACGGATCGAACGCGGATGAGGCAACGGTGAACGGCGCATCGTCGAGCCGCGCGAGCGAGGCGTCGAAGCGGATCGCGTGCACGTCGCCGAACGCAGTCCACGTCACGACGTACTCGCTGTCGTTCCAGGCGGCGGACGGATGCGTGAGCTCCCAGTAGTACGCGTTCGCTCCGCACTCGACGGCCGGGTCGTTCGCGAGCGTCTTCAGCTTCGCGTCGAGCAGCGTGGCCTGCACGCAGCCGCCGAACAGCGACACGAGCAGCGCGTTCCTGCCATCCCATGCGAGGTCGGTGGTGAACGATTCGCCGCGCTCCTCGGGCAACGCGCGGGCATCGATGATCGACATCGAGCGCGTGTCGAGCCGCGCGATCTGCACCGCGGTATGCGCGGGCGGCACCGGCAGGTCGACGCCGTTCGGTTTCGTGAAGGTGGCCCAGCTCACGAGCAGCTCGCTGCCGGTCCAGACGGCGTGCATGCCGGTCGTGTAGTCGAATTGCGTGGGACCGGTGATGGCGAACGGTGTCGTGTCGAGCAGCGTTCCGGATGGCGTGATGCGCGCGGCGCGCGGCGCGTCCTGCGGCCAGAGCACGATGAAGTTGCGGCCATCGAAGGCGGTTGCCGTGCCGGCGCCATGGTAGACGGGAATCGTCGGGCTCACGAGGACCGGTTGCGCATCGAGCGGTGTGCCGTCGAGCGCGAAGCGCCGCGCGTAGAGGTCGGACTGAGCGATCCACGCGACGAGGATGATGTTCCCGCCACGGGCGACCGAGGCATCGCGCAGCTGGCGATCGGTCACCGATGTGACTTCGACCGTTTTATCGCCGATCGACAGCATCACCTGCTGATCGAGCGTTCCTTCGTTCCAGACGCGCAGCGGCTCGCTGCCGAAAACCGCGAGTGCCGCGGCGCTCTGCGCGTGCAGGCCGATGACGGCCGGCGCGGACGCCGGCGGTTCGGCCATCAGCGCGGCATTCGACGCGAACGTCCGCTCCCACACATCGCCGTTCGAAGACCAGAGCGCGGCGATCGTGTCACTGGTGCGCGTGAGCGAGAGATCGGCGGAACCGCGTCCGATGATCGCCGGCGTCGTGTCGAGCACGTCGTTGTTCGCGGAGACGCGGATCGCCTGCAACGATCCATTCGCCTGCCACGACACGAGGAAGCTCGCTCCATCCCAGAAGAGGCGCGCAACGGCACGGCCGAATGATCCGGTGGTGGTCTTCAGCGGCGAGATCACGCTGCCGTCGCGCCCGACGATCATCGTTCGGATGTCGTTCGCGCCGATGAGCGCGAGGAGCAGCCGGTCGGGCGCGGCGCCGACGGTCAAGTCGCGGTTGGCCACCTCGCTGCCGGCGCCGATGATTCGATCCGTCGTCGCCGCGTCTTCCGACATCAGCACGAGATGCAGCTCGGGAGCCGGGCCGACGAAGTAGAGGAGCACATAAACGTCGCCGATCGCCGTGGCGAGAGGAAGGCCGGGAAATGTTTTCTTCGCGAACGGCGTGCCGTCCGGCATGAACACGATCGCATCGCCGCTGTCGATCACGAGATACGAGTGGCCGTTCGAAACGATGTCGAGCTGCTGCGGGTAACTGCCAAGAGGCGTGTCCGTTCCGACGGGCGCGCCGCTGTCGTCCAGCAGGACGGCGTGCGACTTCGCCTTGTCGTCGAGGTGCGCGAGCATGAACGAGCTGCCGTTCGAGGCAATTCGGCCCCAGCCGGGCAACGCCGCGGCGCCGGCCGGTTGCGTGAGCGAGCCGTCGGCGCGCATCGGTGAGACGCGCATGCCCAGCCGCTCATCGAGCCACGCCACGAGTCCCGAGCGACCGTTCCACGCGGCCGATGGATATCCCTGCCGGATGTGGCGGCGCCGAACACGCGCGGGCCGATGGGCGTCGCCGGTCCAAGGTGGACGAGAGCGGCGAGGACGAGCGGGAGGAAGGACATCCGCGGCTGATACGCCGCTGAGGGTCTTTCCGTTTACGTCTTCGCCTGCCGGCGCCGCCGCGCGTGGAGGCGGTCCATCAGCTTGGTCGTCGAGCGCACCTGTTCGAGGATCTTCTCTTCGAGGCCGGAGCCCTTCATCGAGAACGACTTCGCGCGGCGGAACACCGCGCGGGCGCGGTCTTTCTGGCCGCTCTCGAGCAGGGCCATACCGAGGTGCATGAGGTTTGTCGCGGTCGGTCCGAGGTCGGCCGATTTGCTGAGGAAATCGACCGCATTCGAGAAATCGCGGCGCTTGAAGTAGACCCAGCCGAGTGCCGCGAGCGGGAACTGCTTCAGCTCCTTCGGCGAATAGCGCAACGCGAGCTGCGCGCTCTCCAGCGCCTCGTCGAGGTTCTCTTCCATCTCCGCGAAGTTGTACGCCTTCTCGTAGTAGGCGATCGACTTCGAGTAATTCGAGTGGTAGTCGCGCAGCATCTCTTCGAGCGCGCGGTTCGCTTCCTTGAAGTTGCCTTCCGCGCGCAGCGCCTCGACGAGCGTCGTGTACGCGGCCGCGGCGACGACCTCGGTCGGACGCTCTTTCAGGATCCGCCGCGCCACCGCGATCGCCTCGCCGTTCATGTCGAGATGCGAGCAGAGGAGCGCGTACGGCATCAGGATGCTGACGTTCTCCGGATCGTTCTGCGATGCGCGGCGATAGAGATCGAGCGCTTCCTTGTAGCTGCCCTGATTGACCAGACCCTCGGCTTCCTTGAAGGCCTCGGCGGCCGGCCCCTCGGGCGGCACATGTCCGGAGATCCCTTCATAAATCTTGACGGCCTGCTGGTACTCCATCTTGTTCGGATTGAGCTCCAGCGCCTCCTGGAAACACTGGATCGCCTTGCGGTTCCAGTTGCGGTCGAGGTAGCAGAGGCCGAGGTGGTAGATCGCTTCTTCGTAATCGGGATCGAGCTTCAGCGCCGCCTGGAACGAACGGATCGCGCGCTCCAGCTGCCCTTTCTCGTAAAAGATCGTGCCGAGGAGGAAGTGCGCTTGCGGAATGCCTTCGAGCTGGATCGCCTTCTCGAGGAACTTCTGCGCGCGAAGCAGTTTCCCTTTGCGTGCGTAGATCGCGCCGAGCGAGAAGTACGGGAGGAACGACTCCTGCGAGATCTGGATGGCGCGGCGGAGCCAGCGCTCCGCGCCCTTGAGGTCCTGACGCTCGTGCAGCAGCACGCCGTAAAAAACGGCGGCGTCGAAATGATCGGGGAGCACTTCGAGCGTCCGCTCGAGGTAGGTCTTGGCGCGATCGAGATCGCCGTCGTTGAAGAACATCTCGCCGAGGAAGAACGAGAGCTCGTAGTTGTCGCGGTCGAGCTTGAAGCCTTCCTCGAGCGCCTTCATGCCGCGCTCCGGATCGAACGCGTCGATCGCGGCTTCGGCTTCGGCGATGTACTGCTGGAAGCGATCTTTCTTTTCGCCGTGGAACAGCGAGACGATGCGGTCGCGGCGGTCGATGAAGCGCTGTTTCTTTTCGAGAGCGAGCATCTGCTCGCCCATCTTCGATTCCCAAAGCTCGACCAGCTCGTCGGCGGAGACGAGGTTCTTCTTCTCCAGCAGCTCCTTCACGGAGAGGAGGCCGGTCTGGTTGATGAAGATCGCGCGCTCGTGTTTCTGCACGGCGTCGACGAGGCTGCGCAGCGTGTCGGCGGAGCGTTTGACGATCTCTTCGATCGCGGAGACGCGCTCGAGCAGATGCTCGTCGAGTGAGAGGTCTTCTTCCTCCTCGTAATCCTCGACGTCTTCCTCTTCGAACGAGGTCACGCCGGAGAGCACGAGGAGCTTGTTCTGGCAGCGAAAGCAGAACTCGCGATCGTCGTCGTTATAGGCGCTGCAGGTCTGGCAGAGCATTGTTGTGCGGATTAGAACACGTAGCGTGGGTGCTCACTTCCGGTAGTCGTAGAAGCCGCGTCCGCTCTTTCGACCGAGCCATCCGGCATCCACCATTTTTACCAGTAACGGGCACGGCCGGTACTTCGGATCGCCGAATCCATCCTCGAGCACGCGCAGAATCGCGAGGCAGACATCGAGGCCGATGAAATCGGCGAGCGTGAGCGGACCCATCGGGTGATTCATGCCGAGCTTCATCACGCCGTCGATCGAATCGGGCGTGGCCACCCCTTCGTACAACGCGAAGATCGCCTCGTTGATCATCGGCATCAGCACGCGGTTGGAGATGAAGCCGGGATAGTCGTTGACCTCGATCGGCGTCTTGCCCATCCGCTTCGAAAGATCTTCGACGCGCTGATAGGTGTCATCCGATGTGGCGATGCCGCGGATCACTTCGACGAGTGTCATCACCGGCACCGGATTCATGAAGTGCATGCCGATGACTTTGTCCGGACGCTTGGTGGCCGCGGCCATTTTCGTGATCGAGATCGACGACGTGTTCGAGGCGAGGATGCACTGCGGTTTCGTCAGCTTGTCGAGCCGCTCGAAGAGCTGCACTTTCGCCGTGAGGTTCTCGATGATCGCTTCGACGACGATGTCGGCGTTGGCGACGGCGGAGTCGATGTCGGTCGTCGACTGAATCCGGTCGAGGACGGTCTGCTTCTCCTCGGCGGTCATCTTGCCTTTGTCGACGCCGCGCTGGAGATTCGCTGAAATCGTTTTCATCCCGCGCTGCAGGAACTCGTCCGAAACGTCGATCAGCGTGGTCGAGAAACCGCTGGCGGCGGCGGTGTGCGCGATGCCGTTGCCCATGGTTCCGGCCCCGATCACGACGATTTGTTCCATGAAAGATGTGCTCCTGCTCACGAAGTGGCCGGAATCTATATCACGTTGCAGGGGGTGGGGAACGCGCGTAACATCGTCCGTCCGGAGCGCCGGTTATGCCCCAGAAATGCTTCATGTGCGGTACGGCCATTTCGCAGGGAATCCTCTGCGACAAGTGCGATAAGCCGCGAAAATCGAAATCGAGTGCGGCCACTCCCGCGGTCGTCGAGACACCCGCGGCACCTCCCGTCGCACGTCCCACTCCGAAGCCGGCGTCGTCACCGGTGACCGTGACGCCGCCGCGTTCGAATGAAACGACGGCCGTCGCGCTCGACGCGTTTCCGAAGGCGCCGGTGCTGCCGTTCCCGGTCGAATCGGCGTCGCCCGCGCTCACCAGCGTCGTCAGCCTGCTGATCGCGGCCGCGGTGCCGGCGGTGCTCCTCGGCGCCGACCGCAGCGTGAAGTTCGTCAGCGACGACGCGACGAAACTCTTCAACGCCGCGCAGTCCGACATGAAGTCGCTCAAGTTCATCGAGCAGCAGATCGGCGTGCCGGTCGGCGCGCTCTCGGTGCCGGCGACGTCGGGCGTGCATATCGGCGGACGCAACGTTCTCTACTCGCTCGTCCCGCTCTCCGGCGGCGCGAGCGGCGCGGTGCTGGTGTTCCGTCCTGCCGCCGAATCGCACGCGTCGTTCGCGACGTACGTGCGCGAGACGGTGTTCGGTCCGCTGCGCGCGCTGCACGATTCGCTGCTCGCCGCGTCGCGCACGCGGGCGAACGATCCGTTCCTCGCCGATTCGGCCGGCACGGTCGAGCAGATCCTCGGCGCGCTCGAGCTCGCTCCCGAAGTCGAAGAGCCGGCGAGCGCCGGACGGCAGCTGACCGTGACGGACGTCGTGCGCCGCGTCGCCGACCGCTTCGTCCCGTTCGCCGATCTGAAGAACGTGCAGTTGCAGGTCGACGCGCAGGACCTCGAGGAGCGTTTCAGCGATCACGAACAGCTCGCGGATGCGCTCAGCATCCTGATGGACAACGCGATGCACTACGTCCCGGCCGGCGGCCAGGTCGTCGTCGGCGTCCGTTGGATGGAGCACAAAGGCAAGCCGCTGCTGCTCTTCTTCGTGATGGACAACGGTCCGGTCGTGCCCGAGCATCTGCGACAGGCGATCTTCGAGCCGGACTACGTCTGGAGCCCGTCGTCGCCCGACCGTACCGGCCGCAGCCTGTTCCGCGCACGCGAGTTCGCGGTGGCGCATGCGGGCTCGGTATGGGTGGAGTCGAAGACCGGCAAGGCGTGCACGTTCTTCCTGCGTGTGCGGCCTGATGGCTCACGCTGAAACCAAACTGTTTCGCGGGAAGGACGCAACCGGCCGTATCGTTTTCAGCGAACACCGATGTTTCGCAAGCTCTTCATCGCCCTCGGCGTCGCGCTTCCGCTGTTCGCGCAGCGCGTCCCCGCGACGCACACCGACATCACGCGCGACTCCGTGATCGCGCAGATGAATCGCGTGCGCGCCGAGGTGGGACTCGCTCCGCTGCACGACGACTTTCGCCTCGACGGCGCGGCCGAGGATCGCATCAAGGACATGGAAGACCTCGGCTATTGGGCGCACGTCTCGCCCGACGGCCGCGCGCCGTTCGTCTGGCTCAAGCCGCACGGCTACAACTTCTCGAACGCCGGCGAGAACCTCGCGGCCGGCTTCGAGACGGCGGAAGTCCTGATGGATTCCTGGATGGAATCGCCCGGACACCGCGACAACATCCTCTCGCCGCTCTACATGGACTGCGGCGTCGCCATCATCGACGGCTCGACGAAGGGACGCGCGACCGGCAAGTCGATCGTCGTCCTGTTCGGCCGCCCGCTGGTGGAGCTCGTCGAGGAAAAGCCTGTTAAGCAACAGGCATCGACGGGTCCTGGTTCGTTGCCCAGGCAATGAGCCCGCCCGCGAGGTTCCGCACGCGCGTGAAGCCGTGCTCCAGCATGAAGTGCTGCGCATGCGCGCTCCGTCCGCCCATCCGGCAGTAGACGACGATCTCCTTGTCCTTCGGCACTTCCTCGAGTCGCCGCGGCAGCTGCTGCAGCGGGATGTGGATCGCGCCGGAGAGATGGCTGAGGTCCCATTCGTACGGCTCGCGGACGTCGACGAGCGTCACTTCGCCCAGCTTCGCCGCCAGTTCATCGGGTGTGATGTCTTGTTCATTCATTGGTGTGCAGAACCCTTCGTAATCGATCAGCCGGGTCACGGCTGCATGTTGGTCGCATCGTTTGCGCAGCTTCATTTCGCGCCACGACGTCCGCAGCGCATCGAACAGCAGTAAACGTCCGATCAGCGGCTCGCCGATTCCCGCGAGGAGCTTGATCGCCTCGGTTGCCTGCATCGTGCCGATGATGCCGGGCAGCACGCCGAGCACTCCCGCTTCCGCGCAATTCGGCACGAGGTGCGGCGGCGGCGGATCGGGATAGAGGCAGCGATAGCACGGGCCTTTGCGTGCATCGAACACCGAGAGCTGGCCTTCGAAGCGGAAGACCGAGCCGTAGACGTTCGACTTGCCGAGGAGCGTGCAGGCGTCGTCGACGAGATAGCGGGTCGGGAAGTTGTCAGTGCCATCGATGACGACGTCGTAGTTGCCGAGGATCTCGAGCGCGTTGTCGGAGGTGAGGGCGGTTTTGTAGGTATCGATCGTGACGTCTTCGCGCTCGAGCCGCGCGCGTGCCGCGTCGACCTTCGGCGTGCCGACGTCCTCTGCGTCGTAAAGCACCTGGCGATGCAGATTGCTGATGTCGACGGCGTCGAAGTCGATGAGTCCGATGCGTCCCACGCCCGCGGCCGCGAGGTAGATCGCGGCGGGCGATCCGAGGCCGCCCGCGCCGACGATCGCGACGGAGCCTTCGCGCAGCCGGCGTTGTCCTTCGGCGCCGAATTCAGGAAGCGCGATCTGTCTGGCGTAACGGTTCACGGAAGGAGGCGCTGCACGATTTCCTGGATCTTCTTCCCGTCCGCCCGCCCTTTGTAACGCGCGGTCGCTTCCTTCATCACCTTGCCCATGTCCTTCTTCGACTGCGCGCTGGTGGAGGCGATGATCTCGCGCACACCCGCTTCGAGCTCGTCGTCGCCCAGCTCCGGCGGCATGTAGGTCTTGAGGATCTCGAGCTCCGACGCTTCTTTCGCCGCGAGATCGGGACGATTGCCCTTCGTGTACTGCTCGATCGAATCCTGCCGCTGCTTGACCGCCTTGCGGATCACGGTCAGCACTTCCTCGTCCGCCAGCTCGTGCTGGACGTTGATCTGTTCGTTCTTGATCGCCGCCTGCAGCATGCGCAGGACGGATGTCCGCTCGGCGCTCCGCGCCTTCATCGACTCGGTGAGGTCGGCGCGGACCTGATCGCTCAACTTACCCATACGGTTACCTCCAAGTGTCATCCTGAGCCGCGGAGACGGCGAAGGACCCGGTGCGTCCGGCGCGGATCCTTCAGCGTCTACGCGCCTCAGGATGACACAGTGCTATTCTCGGCCGCCATGCCCCTCGACCTCCCCGCGCTCCTCGCGGAGACCGGCGCGCTGCTGAGCGGCCACTTCCGTCTGTCGTCCGGATTGCACAGCCCGAATTACGTGCAGTGCGCGAAGCTGCTGGAGCATCCGCGCAACGCGAGCGCGATCGGCGCGGCGCTGGGCGAGCGGGTCCAACGCTTCGGCGCGCGCAAGGTCGTGGCGCCGGCGCTCGGCGGCGTGATCATCGGCTACACGGTGGCCGCGGCGCTCGACGTGCCATCGATCTTCACCGAGCGGAAGGATGGCGCGATGACGCTGCGGCGCGGCTTCACCATCGCACCGGGCGAGGAAGTTGTGATCGTCGAAGACGTCGTGACGACCGGCAAGTCGACGCGCGAGACGGCCGCGGTGATCGAGCAATGCGGAGGCGTTGTCGTCGGCTTCGCGTCGATCCTCAACCGCAGCGGGAAAGAGAATCCGTTCGACGCGCCGTACGAGGCGCTGATGTCGCTCGCGCTCGAAACCTACGACGAAGCGGCGTGCCCGCTGTGCAAAGGCGGCGTGCCGCTCGATGCGCCGGGGTCGAGGTTCTCGAAATGAGCGAGAAGACCGTCACCATCGCCGGCGAATCGCACGAGCTGGAGCTCGAGCGCGAAGGCTCGAAGTTCCGCGCCGGCGAGCACGTCATCGAGATCGTCTCGGTCCGCGGCCACGTCGCGGACCTCGTGGTGGATGGGCGGACACACGCCGTTCCGTACGTCATGCAGGGGACGCAGGTCAGCTTCGCCTTCGGCGGCGAGATCTACATCGCCGACGTCGCGGAGAAGGGCGCTCGCACGCGGGCCAAGCATCGCGATCATTCGATGGCCGCCCCGATGCCCGGCGTCGTTACGAAAATTCTGGTGAAGCCCGGCGACGTTGTTGCAAAAGGCGCCCCGCTGCTGATCCTCGAGGCGATGAAGATGGAGCACACGATCAACGCGCCGCGCGACGGCGTGGTCGCGTCGGTCAACTGCAGCGAGGGTGAGCTGGTGCAGCCGGGCGTGGAACTGGTGACCCTGAATGAAAATCCTCATTGATACCGCGAAGATCGTCGAAGTCGGCCCGCGCGACGGCCTGCAGAACGAGAAGGTCACGATCCCGACGCAGGCGAAGATCGACTACATCACGGCCCTCGGCGACGCCGGCCTGCGCGTCATCGAAGCGGGCGCGTTCGTCTCGCCGAAGTGGGTGCCGCAGATGGCCGACACCGCCGAGGTCTATCGCAACATCCCGAAAGACCCGGGCGTCGACTATCCGGTGCTCGTGCCGAACGAGAAGGGGCTCGAGCGCGCCATCGACGCCGGCGTGAAGTCGATCGCGATTTTCACCGCCGCCTCCGACACCTTCAATCAGCGCAACATCAACATGACGATCGACGAGTCGATCATGAACTACGTCCCGGTCGCGGCGCGCGCGCGGGCGGAGGGCATCCGCGTCCGCGGCTACGTCTCGACCGCGTTCGGCTGCCCGTACGAGGGCGACGTCGCGCCGGAGAAAGTGCTCGAAGTCGTGGCCCGCCTGCTCGACCTCGGCTGCTACGAGGTGTCGGTCGGCGACACGATCGGCGTCGGCACGCCGATGCAGGTGCAGGGGGTGATCGGCATGCTGCTGCAGGTCGTGCCGCCCTCGAAACTGGCCATGCACTTCCACGACACGCGCGGCACCGCGCTGGCGAACACCCTCGCCGCGATGGAGATGGGCATCGCGACCTTCGACGCGTCGTCGGGCGGTCTCGGCGGATGTCCGTACGCGCCGGGCGCGTCGGGCAATCTGGCAACCGAGGACCTCGTCTACATGCTCGACCGGATGGGAATCGAGACGGGGATCAATCTCGACCGGCTCGTGCGCGCGTCGGCGATCATCGCGCCGTATCTCGATCATCCGCTGCCGGGCCGCTACCTGCAGGCGTGCACGAAAGGGACGATGCCGTTCGCCACGTCGAGCACGGCAGTACAATGAGGCGTGACTGCTGAGGGTTGGTCGGATGGCTGGTACGTCGTCCCCTGGCAGGTCATCTTCCGCGACCTCGATTCATTCGGCCACGTCAACAACGCCGTCTTCCTCACCTACTTCGAATGGGGCCGCACCCGCCTCTGGTTTTCGCTGACCGGCGGCGGCCTCGCAGAGGACGTCGGTTTCATCGTCGCGCGCGCCGAGTGCGACTTCAAACAACAGCTCGGCCTCGAGCCGATCGAGGTCCGGACGCGCATCGGCGAGATGGGCAATACGTCGCTCGAGTTTTTGACCGAAATCAGACGCGACCATGGCCGGCAAATTGCTGCTACGGGGAGAGTTGTGGTCGTTCTCTATGACTGGGAGCGACAACAAAAGATACCGATCACTGACGATTTACGTCAGAAGATCAGAGGAGCTGGGAACTGATGCAGTCGGGACGCGTTCTGACTCATCCGGCGGTCGCCCGGCAGCGCTTCCGCGAGATCGCGGAGCTGCCCGAGCCGCACATCGATCTCGTCGAAGCCTCGCTGGTGATCGCGCTCGAAGACCGGCCGGGCCTCGAGATCAGCCATTACCTCGATGAAGTGCAGGCCTGGAGCGGCGTGGTCCGCAACCGCCTGGAGGGCTCGCGCGACGTCGAGCGGATCGTCGATTCGATCAACCGCATGCTGTTCGACGAAGAAGGCTTTCACGGCGAGGACGAGGACTACTACGACCCGCGCAGCGCGCTGCTCAACGAGCTGCTCGACACGCACGCCGGGACGCCGATCACGCTGTCGATCCTCTACCTCGAGCTGACGCGGCGCGTCGGAGTGGAGGCCGCCGGTGTGTCGCTGCCGGGACGTTTCCTCGTGAAGTTCAGCGGCGACTTCGGCCAGATCGTCGTCGATCCGTACGACGGCGGCCGGATCCTCTCGCCGATGGAGCTGCAGAAGATCCTCGACGGCATCTACGGCGGCGGCGTGCGGCTGCGCGAGCATCACCTTCGCTCGCTGACGCGAAAGGAGATCGTGGCCCGCGAGCTGGCGCACCTGAAGTCGGCGTATCTCGCGCAGCACGACCTCACGCGCGCCGCGGCGTCGGCCGACCGGCTGCTCATCCTCGACAACCGCGATCCGTTCGAGCTGCGCGACCGTGCCGCGCTGGCCATGCAGATGCACGCATATGCCGTGGCCATCGAATGTCTGGAGCGCTACCTCTCGCTGCAGCCGCACGCCGACGACCTCACGCGCGTGCGGGAGCAGATCGCGTATCTGCGCGCGTGGATCGAGCAAAATTGATTACACTTCCGCATCCTTCGAGAGCTCTGGCGTGATCACCGGCTTCAACACCGACATTCGGCATAACGACAAGGTCTACCACATCCAGACCGAGGATAAAGGTCTGTCGAATCCGTACATCGAGTCGCTCGTGTATGTCGGCGGCGAGATCCTGGCGTCGAAGAAAACGTCGTACGCCGACCAGGCGAAGGACGGGGTCGACGAGAAGTGGATCGGCGGCCTGATGGAGCAGCAGCACCGCACGATGATCGCGGCCATCAAGCGCGGCCGCTTCGATCAGCCGGCCGAGACGACGAAGAGCGGGATGCAGGCGGTCGCCGCGCCGACGCTCGCCGGCGACACCGCCAAGCCGGCCGCTCCCGCGTCGCCCGTCCCGATCAACGAAGAACGGACGCTCGATCAGGTCATCATCGACTACCTCGCCTCGGAAGCGGAGAGCGAGCACCTCGAGCTGGCGCTGTTGAATACGGTCGATTTCTACGCCGGCGCCGCAGTCGAGGTGCGGGTCGCCGCGCGCAAGAGCCTCTCGCAGAACCCCATCCCCGCCGCGGCGATCGAGGTGAAGGTCATCTCGACCGTCGAGCCGCCGCGTGTCATCTTCCGCGGCAAGACCGCCGGCGACGGCACGGCCGTCATCCGCTGCTCGATCCCGGCGTTCCGCGAAGGGACCGCCGCGGTCATCATCTCGGCCCAGAGCCCCATCGGGAACGACGAGGTGAAGCAGCTGGTGAAACGAAAAAAGTAGGACCTAGCAGCCCTTTTGCACCTACCGGCCGCGCATGCTTCGTAGTCGCCTCTTCCGCGTCCTTGCCATGCTCGCCGGCATGGTCGCCATCATCTACATCATGGCCAGCCTCTACCTCCCGTCGTCGCGCCGCCTCGTCTTCGGCGTGAACAAGCGGACAGGCGAGGTGAGGGTGGTGCAGAACCACGTCACGTTCCTTCCGCCGCTCCAGTTCTATCGCCTCGATTTCGACCGGCGGGCCGGATGGGCGCAGCGCGACGGCCTCATCAAAATCATGTCGCAGGAGCAGGTGCCGGTCACGGTCACCTACCGCCTCCGCTTCGGCGTCGCGGGCGACCGTCTGCCCGACGCGGCGACGCTGGTCTCGCAGGGTTGGAGCGCCTGGGTCGGCGCGCGCGTAGCGGAAGCAGTCGACGCGGTGACGCGGCAGGTGCCGATCGAAGATCTCCTCTCGCCGAACTCGCAGTTCAATACCGCGGGACGCAACACGCTGCGGCGCGCCGTCGCGAACTACCTCTCGCGCAGCGGACTGAAAGTCACGGCATTCGAGATCGCGCGCATCGACGTCGACAAGCCGGCGCTGCTGCAGCGGAAGAAGGCGGACCTCCGCCGCGAAGCGCGCGGCGTTGCCGGACGCGTCGCCATCTTCGCCATCGACGGCGCCGACTGGGAACTGCTGAACGAGCTCGCCGACGACGGCAACCTCCCGAACCTCAAAGCGCTCGCGCGCGGCGGCACAACCGGCACGACGCAGACCATCGAGCCGACCGTCTCGCCGCTCGTCTGGACGACCGTCGCCACCGGTCTCACGCCCGACCGCCACGGCGTGCTCGATTTCATCGATCACTCGCGCAACCTTCCGATCCAGTCGAGCGCGCGCCGCGCTCCGGCGGTGTGGGACATCGCGGAAGCATTCGGCCGCCACTCGGCCGTCGTGAACTGGTGGACGGCGTGGCCGCCGACTGTCAGCAGTGTCAGCGTTTTCGATGCTCCGACCGAGCAGCTCGACAACGCCATCGCGCCGCCGTCGCTCGCGCCGCGCCTGCAGTCGCAGATCGTGCCGGTGTCGACCGTCGGCTATCCGCAGATCCGCCGCTTCCTCAACGTCACGCCGGACGAATACGACCGCGCGGTGACGAAAGGCGGGGCGGGCGATCCGATCAACGTCTTCCGCGGAGTCCTGGCGAAGACGTGGACCGACCATCGCGCGGCCATGCAGATGTACCGCGACCAGTCGCCGCTGCTGACGATGGTGGAGTACGACGGCACCGACGTCGTCAATCACCTCTTCGCGCCGTATCACCCGCCGTATCGCGAAGGGATCAGCCAGGACAACTACCGCAAGTACTGGCCGTCGGTGACGAATTACTACATGGAAGTCGACCGGCTGATTGGCGAGTGGATGACCATCCTGCCGGCCGACACGACGGTGATCGTGATGTCGGCGCACGGCTTCCGCTGGGGAAAGAACCGCCCGCGCCAGCAGCCGAAAGGCGTTGCGGCGCTGAACGATCATCGCAATCCCGGCGTCTTCATCGCGTACGGCAACCACGTCGCCCGCTCCGGCGGGACGCACCAGTTCTCCGTTTACGATCTCGCCCCGACGGTCCTCGCGATCCTCGGGTTGCCGCAGTCGTCCGAGATGCCGGGGCATGTCGCGACGTGGGCCTTCAGCGACATTGCGCCGGTCCAGACGGTGAAGGTCGTGAGCTACAGCGAGTTCCTCGACATCAAGCCGATGCCGACGAGCGTGCAGCTCGATCCAAAGCTCTACCAGACGACGCTGCAGGCGATCGGACACCTCAACGATCCGTCGCGCGCGCTGGTGCCGCAGCTCGACGAGGACGAGATGCCGCAGTCGAACGCGCCGGTCTCGCCGCAACGCTGGGGCCTCTACGCCTACTTCAACAACCTCGGCATCGAGCTGAAGAAACAGGGGAAGACGAGCGAAGCGGTCGATGCGTTCGATCGCGCCATCGACATCAATCCGACGCGGCCGATCCCGTATCTCAACGAGGCGATGACGCTGTTCGACAAGCAGCAGTACACGATGGCCGACGACATGTTCGTGAAGGCCGTCGAGCGCGGACTGCCGGAGCCGGACCGCTGGTTCGTCGACTTCGCCGCGCTCTATCGCGAGAAGAACATGCCGTCGCGCGCGGTCGCGCTGCTGTACAAAGGCCGCGAGCTTTTCCCGCAGTCGTTCCTCATCGCCTCCAACCTCGGCGCGACGCTGGTCGCATCGGAGCGCTACACCGACGGCGTCCCGGAGCTGCAACGCGCCCTCGGCATGCAACCGTCCTCCACCGCCGTTCTCAACAACCTCGGCGTCGTCTTCGTGAAGCGCAACGACTACGCCCGTGCCCTCGACTTCTGGAACCGCTCGCTGGCCATCGACCCGCACCAGCCGCAGATCCACGCGGCGGCGGAGGCGGCTAGGACGAAGCTGTAAGCGCGTCACTCGCGCCTGTGTCCGCCATCACTTGACCCCTGCGCGCCTCCCGGCTAAACTTCTACATGCAATTGAGACTCAGTCTCAACTGTTTCGAGAGAGACGATGCCGAATACTCCGCGCCCTGAGAAAGAGATCACCCGCTTCGCCGGCTTCCTCGGCGAGCAGGGACTGAAGCTCACCAGCGAGCGGACGGCGCTCGTGCGCGAGATCTTCGCGACGCACTACCACTTCGAGGCCGACGAGCTCCTCTTCAAGATGAAGGAGAAGGGGCTCAAGATCTCTCGCGCGACGGTCTACCGCACGCTCGAGCTGCTGGTGAAGTCCGGCATGGTGCGGCGCGTTCATCTCGGTGAAGACCACTATCACTACGAGCACGTCACCGGGAACTCGCACCACGATCACCTGATCTGCACCACGTGCGGCGCGGTGATCGAGTTCCACGACGACGCGCTCGAACAGCGCCAGCGCGAGATCTGCGAGCGCAAGCGCTTCACCCCCACGTTTCACAACCTGCAGATCCTCGGCGTCTGCGCCGACTGCCGGAAAAAAGGGCAGCAGCCCGACTCACCCGATCGCGTGCAGATGATCGCGACCGGCTCGATGCAGTTACGCAAATGAAAGGACAGCAGACAACAGATAGCAGATAGCAGGAGCACCACGGCTCTTCCTGATATCTGCTATCTGCCTGCTGCTATCTCAGGGAACATGCTCAACGCACTCATCATCATCTTCCGCGAAGGCTTCGAAGCATTCCTCACGGTCGCGATCATCTTCGCGTACCTCCGCAAGACCGGCCGCGACTGGCTGCGGCCCGCCGTCTACTGGGGCATCGCCGTCTCCATCGCCGCCAGCTTCGGCCTCGGCTACCTCCTTCGCAGCGTGAACCAGCCGCTGTGGGAAGGCGTTCTCGGGCTCGTCGCCGCGCTGCTCGTCGCGACGTTCGTCATCCACGTCTGGCGCACCGCGCCGCGCATCAAGCGCAACCTCGAACAGCACGTCGAACAGCAGGCCTCGAACCAGTCGCGCGGGCTGGCCATCCTCGGCATCTTCAGCTTCACCGTGCTGATGGTCACGCGCGAAGGGATGGAGACGGCGCTGATGATGATCCAGGTCGCGCAGCGCGACTTCATCGTCGGCTCGATCATCGGCATCTTCGCCGCCGCCGCGATGGCGTGGGGGTGGGCGCATTACGGACATCGCATCAACATCCGCCGCTTCTTCCAGGTGACGGGACTCTTCCTCCTGCTGTTCACGATCCAGATCGTCTTCTACTCGATCCACGAGTTCTCCGAGGCGGGGCTGCTGCCGAACAGCGAAGCGATTCACAACGCGACGGAGATCTATTCGCCGCAGGGGCTGTACGGAAAGTGGTTCTCCGTCGGCATGGTCGCGCTCTGCGCCGCGTGGCTGATGGGCGTCTCGCTCATCGACCGCTTCCGCACGCATGAACACGTCGCGGTGAAGGCCAGATGATCCGCGCGGCCATAGTCGCCGCGCTCTTCGCCGCATTCCTCACACGGGCTCAGTACCTGATGGGGACGGTGTGCGAAATCAGCGCGGATGTGCCCGCCGACGCGGCGTTTACCGAGTGCGCGCGGATCGAGTCGATGCTCTCGACCTGGCGCGACGATAGCGAGCTCGCACGCGTGAATCGCGGCGCCGCGCCGGGCGACGAATTGCGCGCGCTGCTCGCGATCACGGATCAGTACAAGCGCGACACCGGCGGCGCGTTCGATCCGCACATCCGCGCGCTGCTGAACAAGTGGGGCATCCGCCAGGGCAACTCCGACGGCTACGAAGAAGGCGCGTTCGCGAAAGGCTACGCCATCGATCGCATGCTCGACATGCTGCGCGATCGAGGCGCAACACACGCGGTCATCAACTTCGGCGGTCAGATCGGAACGCTGACGAGCACCGAGGTGACGATCGCCGATCCGAAACATCGCGACCGGCCGGTCGTCGCGCTGATGCTGACTCAGCGCTCGCTCTCCACCAGCTCCACGTCGGAGAAACCGAACCACATCATCGACCCGCGCAGCGGCGTGCCCGTTCCGGCGCGCGGCAGTGTGTCGGTCATCCACGACAGCGCGCTGATCGCCGACATCCTCTCCACCGCGCTCTACGTCATGGGCCGCGAGCAGGGGCTCGCCTGGGTCCGCGCGCACGGCGTCACCGCGATCTTCATCGATAACGACTCCATCGAAGCGTCGGCGGCGGTTCCCGGGATCCGCACGCTCGACGCGCACTTCAAACTAAAGGATTGAACGATGTTCAAACGAATCATGGTCACGGTTGCCGCGGCGCTCCTGGCGCTGCCGGTGTTCGCGCAAAACACGGAAGACCTCGAGCAGCGACTGAAGGCATTGCAGGAGAAGGTGGCGGCCGTCGATGAAATGAAGAAAGAGATCGACGTGCTGACGCAGGAAATCGAAACGCTGAAGAGCGGGGCGTTGACGACTGGAACGACGCAGAAAGCCGCGTCGGAGCCGGGTCCCGGCGTCTCGATCGGCGGCTACGGCGAGTTCCGCTACAACAATCCGGAGCATGGCGAGCCGACGGCCGACATGCTGCGCGGCGTGCTGTACGCCGGCTACAAATTCAACGAGCGCGTGCACTTCAACTCGGAGCTCGAGGTCGAGCACGGCTCGACCGAGCGCGCCGGTTCGGTGTCGCTCGAGTTCGCGCAGCTCGACTTTCTCGTCCGCCCCGAATTCAACGTGCGCGGCGGCGTCCTCCTGATGCCGGTCGGCATCATCAACGAGCAGCACGAGCCGACGACGTACCTCGCCTCGCGCCGCCCGCTGGTCGAAGACGTGATCATCCCGACGACGTGGAGCGAGATCGGCGCGGGCGTCTTCGGCGACGTCGGTCGCTTCAGCTACCGGACGTACGTGACGACCGGCATGGACTCGACGCGCTTCGATTCCGAGGAAGGCATTCACGAAGGCAAGCAGTCCGGATCGGAGGCGGGTGCGAGTGATCTGGCCATCGTCGCGCGCGCCGATTTCCATCCGTTCGAAGGGACGCTCTTCGGCGCGTCGGTCTACAGCGGCGGTTCGGGTCAGGCCGCGGCGTTCAAGGGACGCGTGCGTCTGGCCGAGGTGCATGCGGACTCGAAGTTCCGCGGCGTCTCGTTGCGCGCGCTCGTCGCGCGGGGGAGCGTCGGCGATGCCGCGCAGATCGACGAACAGAACGGACTCACCGGCGACGAGAGCATCGGCAAGACGTTCGGCGGCTGGTACGGCGAGGCGGGTTACGACGTGCTGCAGCGCGGCACGATGTCGCTCACGCCGTACGCGCGCTACGAGCGGCTCGACACGCAACGCAGCGTGCCCCTCGGCTTCGAGCGCAATCCGGAAAACAATCGCCGCATCTGGACGTTCGGCGTCGCGTTCAAGCCGATCTCGCAGACGGTGGTGAAGATCGATTGGGAAAAGGCGAGAAGGGACAACCAGTGGAACGTCGCGCTCGGCTATATTTTTTAACGATACTGCTCGCAGGGACGCTCGCCGCATCCGCCCGCGTCCTGATGACCCGGGAGCAGGCGCTCTCGGCGGCGTTCCCGAACGCGAAGCCGGCGCGGCAGACCTTCTTTCTCAACAAACAGCAGCTCGACGCCGCTCGGAAGGAGAGCGGCGTCGACTTCAGCGAACAGCTCGTCATCCGTTACGCGGGACCGAACGGCTTCGCCTACTTCGACACGCATCGCGTCCGCACGTTGCCGGAGACGGTGATGATCGTCGTGACGCCGGACGGGAAAGTCGATCGTGTCGAGATCCTTTCGTTCGACGAGCCGACCGACTACTTCCCGAAGCGGCGCTGGCTCGATCAGCTGTTGCACCGGCATCTCGACGACGACCTTTCGCTGAAGAAAGCGATCCGGCCGATCTCCGGCGCGAGCCTCACCGGGCAGGCCATCGTGAACGCCACGAGGAAGGTGCTGGCCCTGCACCACGTCATCAGATGATGTCGCGTGCGCAGGTCGTCTACCTTCAGCTCTGCGTCGGCCTCACGGCGCTGACCGGGATTGTCTTCGCGGTGATGAAGTACGCGATGAAGAGCAGCGATCCGTTCGCCGTCGTCAATCATCCGCTGCAGCCGTACATGCTGTCGGCGCACGTGGTCATCGCGCCGTTTCTCGTCTTCGCGTTCGGCTGGGTGTTCACGAACCACATCTGGCCCGGCTTCACCAGCGGGATCGCGCGCAAGCGGAAGAGCGGGATCTGGTCGATGGCGGCGATCGTGCCGATGGTGCTGAGCGGCTACCTGCTGCAGGTGTCGACCGCCGACGCGACGCGGCAGGCGATGGCCATCGCGCACTGGATCTCGTCGGCGCTCTTCGTCGCCGCGTACGTGATCCATCTGCTCACGAAGAAAGCCGGCCGATCAGCGCGTCGAGACGCCGCAGCGTCTTTGCCTTACCAAGGGTGACGGCGACGTCGAAGATCGGCGGCGACGATGCGACGCCGAGGAGCGCGACGCGCAGCGGGTGGATGTACTTGCCGGCGCCGAGGCCTTTTGTTTCGGCCAGCGCGCGGAGCGCCTGCTCCGTCGTCGGCACGTCGAACGGCTCGACTCCCGCGAGCGCCGCGCGGAGCTCGCTCATGCGCGGCGCGAGGTCGTCGCCCTTGAGGTGCTTCTTCACCGCGTCGTCTTCGTAGACGATCGACGTGTCGTCGGCGAGGTACGGCTTCATCTGCGCCGCGACGTCGGCCAGCGTGCGGCCGCGCGGCTTGTTCATGTCGATCACGGCGCGGATCTCGTCGAGCGGCCTGGCCTGTTCGCCGAGAAACGGCAGGAGGTGCGGATAGAGCTGCTCGGCGGACATCCGCATCAGATGCTGTCCGTTCATCCACAACAACTTCTCGACGTCGAAGACCGCGGGCGCCTTGTGTACGTCCGCAAGGTCGAAGATGGCGTAGGCCTCGTCGGGCGTGATCAGCTCGCGATCGCCGCCGGGCGACCAGCCGAGGAGCATCAGGAAGTTGAACAGCGCCTCCGGCACGATCCCGAGGTCGCGATACTCCTCGGCCGACGTCGCGCCAGTGCGCTTGCTGAGGCGCTTCTTGTCGCTGCCGAGGATCAGCGGCAGATGCGCGAAGACGGGCGCTTCGCAGTTGTACGCGTTGAAGAGGAGGATGTGCTTCGGCGTGTTGGAGAGGTGATCGTCACCGCGCGCCACGTGCGTGATCTCCATGTCGATGTCGTCGACGACGACAGAGAGGTGATACGTCGGATAGCCGTCGGAGCGGATCAGGACGAAGTCGTCGATCTCCTTCGCGTCGAAGTGCATGTCGCCGCGGATGAGGTCGTGGAAATCGATCGAGTCGTCCGGCGGCACCTTGAAGCGGATCACGTGCGAGACGTCGGCCGGCTGTGGCTCGCCCGCCTCCGCGCGCGTGCGGCAGCGGCCCGAATAGCGATACGCCTTCCCCGCCGCCTCCGCGCCGGCGCGATCGGTATCGAGCTCTTCGACCGTGCAGTAGCAGCGGTATGCGAGGCCGAGCTCGACGAGTTTGTTGGCGCGCTCGCGATAGCGATCGAGCCGGTCGCTCTGGTAGATCGGACCTTCATCCCACTCCACGCCGAGCCACTTGAGCGAGCTGACGATCTGCTCCGCGTGGTGCTGGCGCGAGCGCTCGACGTCGGTGTCCTCGATGCGCAGCAGCATCGTGCCGCCGTGCCGCCGCGCGTGCAGCAGGTTGAAGATCGCGGTGCGCGCGCCGCCGACGTGCAGGTATCCGGTGGGAGATGGGGCGAAGCGGAGTTTCACAGCGCGGATGAGTAACACATCAGGGGCGAGGCTACAATCGGTCCCATGAAGCGCCAGCGCGGGTTTTCGCTTGTGGAAGTGCTGGCGGCACTGCTGGTGCTCGCGGTCGTCATCACCACGACGATGGCGATGTTCGTCGAGCGCCAGAAGCGGATGCAGGCGGCGAGCGAGACGATCCTCGCGTATCAGGCGATCGCGAACGAGATCGAAGTGCGGCGGCGGATCCCGTACGCCGAGCTCGAGCAGGCCGACCCGGCGTTCGTGACTGACACCACGATCCTCAAGCCGCTCGCGCCGTTCGCCGCGACGGTGGCGGTCGCCCCCGCGCAGGGTTACGTGAAAGTCGTGACGCTCAGCGTGCGGTGGAAGAACCGCGTGGAGCGGGTGGCGATCACGCGCGTCGATACCGGCGGGAGCAACTTGTGGTGAAGCGCGCGCATCGCAGCGCCGGCTTCACGCTGATGGAGGTCGTGGTCGCGCTCGCGGTCTTCGGCGTCTTTCTTTGGATCGTCGTCATCCTCACCGCCGACATGCGCAACTGGGAAAAGCGGATGCCGATCAACTACATGACGCATCCGCAGATCTCGGCGGTGGTCTCGCGTCTGCGGCGCGACGTGGAGGATGCAACGCAACCGTATTACCTCGAGAGCTCCAACGGCTTCAACATGTCGGAGAAGACGCTGATCGTCTACCGCCTCATGCAAGCGGGGACGGTCGAGACGGTGGTGTGGGATTTCAGCACCGAAGGGACGGTGACGCGGCATTCGTTCACCTCGATCGGCGGCGAGACCTCGAAGTGGACGGCGAACGGCACCCCCACCTTCCGCATCACCGATTTCCCGATTCCCGGATCGCCCGATTCGGTCCGCATTCAGGCATTCGACAAGGACGGCAAACTTGCGATCGATCAGATCATCCAACCGCGCACGCACTGAATCGCAGCGCGGCTTCGTGCTCGTCATCGCGCTCGTGCTGGCGATCCTCTACTTCATGCTCATGGGGCTGGTGATGATCGACTCCTCGCGCGCGCAGGCGGAGGCGCAGCGCTTCCGCGCGCGCATGATGGCCGCGGTACTGGCGGAGAACGCGGCCGAGCTGGCGTGCGCGCAGATGGTCACGGCGCCGGGCGGGATGGCGAACAAGGAAGACAATCAGGGACGGATGGTCGGTACATATCGCCGCCTGACTGCTGAGAAGTTCGAGGTGAACGGCGAAGGGGAGACAAAAGGTGTGGTCAGGCAGCAGGCGACGGTGCTGCTCGAAGGGCACATCGAGGGGAACACGATTCACATCGACTACTCGCGGCATTCGCAATGAATCAGGCCGGCAAACCTGCCGGCCCGATCGTCATCACGACATTCGTTTCTTGCGCAGCAAACCGGCACCGATGGCAACCGCTGCCAGACCGCCGAGGAGCGCGCCGGGATTCGTGCGCGCGGTCTCGCGGGCCTTGTTCAGCATGTCACCGACACCAGCCTTGTTCAGCATGTCTCCGAAACCATTTCCCGCCAGCGGCTTCTTCGTATCCTCCGGCGGCTGATACGGGTGGAACTGACTCGTCGGATTCGTGTTATCGACCATCACTTCCTCCTTTCTCACCTCATTTGTAGTGCGAGGGGGGTGCCAGTAGAATGACCTTTTCGGAGGAGAAATCGATGGCTGGAAATCCGCGCGAAAACGTGAAGGGGAAAGGCTTCTGGGACGGCGGCGCAGCCGGGCACAGCGTCAACTCCCAGTCGGCTGGACGCCCCAGCGGTTTCCCCGGCCGCCGCGTGCCGAAGACGGCCGGCATCCGCACCGACGTCGAGTTCCCTCCTGACACCACGAAAAATCCGGAACCGAAGAACTAAAGACCAATCCGCGATCGCTCCTCGGACGTAACATTCACAAGTCCTCAGCATCGATGGAAACGACGAACGAAGCTCTGCTTCCCTCCGTCGCGCGCGGTGACGTCACCGCGTTCGAGGCGCTGTACGACCGTCATTCGTCGACGCTCTACGCCCTCCTTCTGCGCATCCTCGCCAGTCCCGAAGACGCCCAGGAAGTGCTGCAGGAGACGTTCGTCAAGGCGTGGACGAACGCGCGGATGTTCGACAGCTCGCGCGGCAGCGAGATCGCGTGGCTGATCTCCATCGCCCGCAGCCGCGGCATCGACAAGCTGCGGTCGCGCAAGATCCGCGGCGACCGGGAAAATGATGCGGGGCGGGAAATCTCGATCCACTCCTCGTTCGTAGAATCAACGACCGGCGCCGACCTGGCCGTCCGGTCGCAGGAAAGCAGCGCGGTCCGGAGCGCTCTGTCCGAGTTGCCTGATGCGCAGCGCGTAGCTCTCGAGCTCGCGTATTTCGAAGGTTTCTCCCAGTCGGAGATCGCCGCGAAGCTCGGCGAGCCGCTGGGGACGATCAAGACGCGGATGCAGCTCGGGATGAAGAAGTTGAGGGAGCGCCTTCAGGCATTCAAATGACGCACGAGGAATTCGAATCGATCGCCGCGCTCGATGCAGTCGGGGCCGCGACCCCGGACGAAGCGAGGTCGCTCGAACAGCACCTCGACTCGTGCGAGAGCTGCCGCCGCGCGCGCGACGAGTTCGCCGAGGCGGCGACGCTGCTGGCGCAGGAGCTCGAGCCGGTCGCGCCGCCGCCGGAAGTGCGGCAGCACGTCGTTCAGACGATCGAGGAAGAAGACGCGATCGAGGACAACGTCGTCGACGCGAATCGCCGCTTCATCAATCCGTGGTGGCTGGCCACCGCGGCGACGCTGTTCCTCGCGTTGTGGGGCTGGCGCGAGTTCGGGATCCGCGTGGCGCGCGAGAACCTCCACTCGCAGCAGGCGCAGATCGATGAGCTGAAAGCCGAGAACTCGCTGCTGCACGATCAGAAGCAGAAGCTGGCGCAGGAGATGTCGTCGCTCGCCTCGGCCGACACGCGGACGATCGCGCTGTCGGGCCAGCAGATCTCGCCGGCGGCATCGGCGCGCGTGTTCCTCGAGCCGTCCAGACGCCGCGCGCTCGTCTTCTTCCAGAACCTGCCGTCGAACCCGAAGGACAAGAGCTACCAGCTCTGGATCATCCGCGCCGATCAGCCGCGCCCGCAGAGCGCGGGAGTGTTCGACGTGACCGACAGCGGCAGCGCGAACATCGTGATCGAGAACCTGCCGCTGTCGACCGAGATGAAGGCGCTCGCCGTCACGCTCGAGCCGCGCGGCGGCGTCGAGCAGCCGACGAATACGAATTTTTATGTGATGGGGAATTCGTAGCGGCTCACAACCCCACAATGTTGTACCCGCAGTCCACGAACATGATCTCCCCCGTGATCCCCGACGCCATCTTCGACACGAGAAAGAGCGCGGCGCTGGCGATCTCTTCGACCTCGACGTTGCGGTGGAGCGGGGCGCGCTCGGCGTGGTGCTTGAGCATGCTGGTGAAGCCCTTGATGCCGCGCGCGGCGAGCGTGTTCACCGGACCCGCGGAGATCGCGTTGACGCGCACGTTGCGCGGCCCGAGGTTCGCGGCGAGGTAGCGGACGGAGGCTTCGAGCGAGGCTTTGGCCACGCCCATCAGGTTGTAGCCTTCCACCGCTTTCTCCGCACCGTAGTAGCTCATCGCGAGCACCGAGCCGCCGCCCGACTTGTCGAACAGCGGGAGCGCGGCGCGGGTGAGGGCGACGAGCGAGTAGGCGGAGATGTCGTGCGCGAGCTTGAAGCCGTCGCGCGAAGTCTTCACGAACTCGTCCTCGAGGTCTTCGCGCGGGGCGAAGGCGACGGAGTGGATGAGCGAATCGAGGCGGCCGAACTTCGCATCGACTTCCTGGAAGACCGTGTCGATCTCCGCGTCGATCGTGACGTCGCACGGCAACAGCAGCGCGTCGGACATCGAAGACGTCAGCTCCTCGACGTTCTCCTTCAGCCGCTCGCCCTGATACGTGAAGGCGAGGCGCATCCCTTCAGCCGAGAGCGCCTGCGCGATCGCCCAGGCGATCGAACGCTTGTTCGCGACTCCGAAGATGATCCCGGTCTTTCCGTCCAGCAGGCCCATTCGTTGCTCCTTTGGCGCGCAGTTTATAGACTCTCGCCCCATGAAACGAGCCGCAATCCTCTTCGCAGTTCTGCTGGCCGCGACGTCCGCCTTCGCCGAGAAGCGCGCGTTCGGCATCGAAGATCTCTACCGCATCCGCACGGTCGGCGACCTGACGATGTCGCCCGACGGAAAGACGCTCGCCTTCACGATCGCCACCAGCGATCTCGCGCGGGCCAAGCGCAGCACCGCAGTCTGGGTCATCAACACCGACGGCAGCGGCCTGCGCCAGGTGACGCGCGGCGAGAAGGACGCCGCTCCACACTTCTCTCCGGATGGAAAGACGCTCGTCTTCTCCCGCACCACGGATGGCACGCCGAACCTCTGGATCCTGCCGCTCAACGGCGGCGAGGCGCGGCAGCTGACGAAGGTCTCGACCGGCGTCTCCGATCCGCTCTGGTCGCCCGACGGGAAACTCATCGCCTTCTCGACGGACGTCTATCCGGAGTGCAACGGCGATGACGCGTGCAACAAGAAAATCGCCGACCGCTGGTCCGCCGGCAAGGTCAACGCGCACATGGCCGACAAGCTCCTCTACCGCCACTGGACGGCGTGGCGCGACGGCACGGTGACGCACACCTGGGTCGTCGACGTCGACAGCGGCAAGACGCGCGACCTGACGCCGGGAGCGTTCGATTTCCCCGGCTTCCAGCTCGGCGGCCCGCTGCAGTACGACTTCTCGCCCGACTCGAAAGAGCTCTGCGTCGTCTCCAATCACGATTCGGAGCCGGCGTCGTCGACGAACAACGATCTCTGGGTCGTACCGACGGACGGCAGCGCGGCGCCGCGCAACATCACGGCGTCGAACCCGGCGTTCGACGGCTCGCCGAAGTACTCGCCCGACGGCCGCTACATCGGCTATCGCATGCAGAAGCAGCCGGGCTACGAGTCCGATCTCTTCCGCCTCGCGGTGTACGACCGCAAGGCGGGGCAGTCGCGCGTGCTGACCGAGTCGTTCCGCAACTGGATCGATGAATTCGACTGGTCGCGCGATTCGAAGACGCTCTTCTTCGCCGGCGAGGTCGAGGGGCACAACCCGATCTATCGCATCGGCGTCGACGGCGGCGAGAGCACGAAGCTTTACGACGACCGGACCATCGACGCGTATGCGATCTCGAACGACGACAAGACGATCTACTACATCGGCCGCTCGGTCGGCGAGCCGACGGAGATCTACTCCGCCGACTTCGCCACGCCGACGCAGCGCCGCCGCCTCACGAAGGTGAACGAGGCGATCGCGAACGAGGTCGACATCCGCCCGGCCGAAGTCATGTGGGTCACCGGCGCGGAGGGGAAGAAGGTGCAGGTCTTCGTCGTGAAGCCGCACGACTTCGACGCGAGCAAGAAATATCCGCTGATCGTGAACGTGCACGGCGGTCCGCAGTCGCAATGGGCCGACGCGTTCCGCGGCGACTGGCAGGTCTATCCGGGCGCCGGCTACATCGTCGCGTTCCCGAATCCGCACGGCTCGACCGGCTTCGGCCAGGACTACACCGCCTCGATCTCCGGCGACTGGGGCGGCAAGCCGTACGAAGACGTCATGAAGGTGACGGACGCGCTGGAGAAGCTGCCGTACGTCGACGTGAATCGCATCGGCGCGATGGGGTGGTCGTACGGCGGCTACTTCATGAACTGGACCGAGGGGCATACGACGCGCTACAAGGCGATCGCGTCGATGATGGGCCTCTTCGATCTGCGCTCGATGTACGGCGCGACCGAGGAGCTGTGGTTCCCGGAGTGGGACCTCAAGGGCCAGCCGTGGAACTCCGAGCTGTACCAGAAGTGGTCGCCGTCGAACTACGTGCAGAACTTCAAGACGCCGTGCCTCGTGATCAGCGGCGAGCGCGATTACCGCGTGCCGTACACGCAGAGCCTGCAGATGTTCACGGCGCTGCAGAAGATGCACGTGCCGTCACGGCTGATCATCTACGAGAACGCCGGCCACTGGCCGAGCTGGTACGAGATGGTGCTGTACTACACGGCGCATCTCGAATGGTTCCATCAGTGGCTCGGCGGCGGCGCGCCGCCCTGGACGACCGAGCAGTTCCTGCGCAATGAGGTGTTCGACGTGACGACCGGCAAGCGCGTCGAGCCGGAGAAAGAAAACACGCAGCCGCCGCAGAACCAGCAGGGGAAGCCGGACGAAAAGCCGCACTGATGATGTAGCCAGGTTAGCCCTCGCCCCGCTTGCGGGGAGAGGGTGCCGAAGGCGGGTGAGGGGTCGCGCCACTGGCCACAGAGAACCCCCTCATCCGGCTTCGCCACCTTCTCCCCCGTCGCCGCGGGGGAGAAGGCTAACGTTGGGGCGTCAACGCACCACGTGGCAGCTGTTGCAGAGCGCCGTCATGTTCTCCGCCCGCAGGCGGTGACTGACGGCGCTTTCTTCTTCATGCGTGACGTGGCACGAGGTGCACTCGACTTTGCCGTCGACGAGGAGCTCGCGCGGCGCGGGGCGCTTGAGGTTCGGGCGGCTGGCGTCGTAGACGATGCCGACCGGATGGTCGTCGGCGCTCGTCCGGTCAGCGTGGCACTGGTTGCAGTTGAGCACCGACAGCAGCAGCATCGGGAGGAGCATCACACGGCATTGTGCGACACGTCACCCGGCGAAGTTCGGCCGAAACGTTTCACCTCTTCGTCCATCCGTCCGGCCAGCATGAGGAAGAGCATCCGGTAGTCCGCCGCGAGCGAATAGAACGGGTGCCCGAACGTCGCCGGCTTGTTGTGCTCGACGAAAAAGTGCGCGTACCAGGCGAACGCGTAGCCGATCACGGGCACCGCGATGAAGAGCCATCGGTTCAACGCGAGCGCGAGGCAAAGCATGATCAGCGCGAGCACCGAGCCGATCGCATGCAGCACCCGCGTCCGCGGCTGCGAGTGCGCGCGGACGTAGTAGGGCCAGAAGTCGGTGAAGGAGCGGATCTCCATTGGGGGGATTTTGACACGGGACGACGGTCTAAAACGCGTACCCCAACGTCAAAAAGTACGACAGCGGCCGTTCGCGTACCGGCTTCCCATCCGAATCGATGCGCAGGATGCGGCGGTTGAGGTTGTAGCCGACGTCGAAGCGGATCGGGCCGACGGGCGAGAGATAGCGCACGCCGGTGCCGACGCCGTAGCGCAGGTCGTCGAAGTGGATGCCGTCGCGGTAGACGTTGCCGACGTCGCTGAAGACGGCGCCGGCTACCGAGGCGAAGATGGGGAAGCGGTACTCGGCGTTGAGCAGGAGCAGTCCGTTGCCGCCGATCGGCGCGACGGTGTCCTTGTTGTCGCCGACCACCAGCAGCGTCGGGCGGCAGCTCGCCGGCTCCTTCGGGTCGTTGCACGTCGTGCCGAGGAGGTCGAGCGGGAACGCGCGGTGCGAGGTGTCGCCGCCGGCCGTGAAGCGCTCGGACAGCGGCACGACCGTGTGGCCGTAGGGCTGGATCAGTCCCGCGCGGCCGGACAGCACGAGCGTCGTGCGCGGTGTGAAGCCGACGTACCACGCTCCCTGCGCGAACTCCTTCATGAAGTTCGCCTCGGCGCTCAGCGCGCGGAACGCGTACTCGACCGAGGCGCTGGTAAAGAAGCCGTGGTGCGGATCGATCGCATCGTCGCGATGGTCCCAGAAGAACGTCGGCGAGATGCTCGAGATCTTGATGTTGAGCAGCGAGCGATCGAGGTCGGGGATGATCGCCTCTTCTGCTTCCGCGCAGACTTTCCCCTCGGTGCAGCGGCTGATCTTGTACTCGTAGCGCACCGACCAGCGCGTCTGATAGCGCGAGATCTTCGACGCCTCGATGAACGTGCCGCGCTGCTGGATGTGCGTCTCCTCGCGCGTCGCGTCGTCGGTCTGGAAGACGGTCAGCTGCACCGGCACGTCGAAGTTGAAGATGAACGGCTCGCGATAGGTGAGGAACGCCTCGCGGTCGTTGCGCGCGCGGACGATCTCGAGGCCGAGGTAGCGGCCGGTGCCGAAGAGGTCGCGGTGCGCGATCGACGCGGAGACGCGCGGCGAGAGCTTCTGCCCGCTCTGCTTCGTCACGCCGAGGGAGCCGGAGACCGTGACGTCCTTCCCTTCCTCGACGGAGATGACGACGTTGCGCGACGCGACCGACGTCCCGGCCTGCTCCGGCTGCACGTCGACGCGCTGGAAAATGCCGAGGCGGTAGAGGTTGCGCTGCGCCTCGAAGATGTTCGTGTAGCTGAACGGATCGCCCTTATCGAGCTCCGATTTGCGCAGCACGACGCTCGGCCGCGTGTACGTGTTGCCGCGCACGACCACTTCGCCGACGCTGATCTTCGGCCCCTCGGCCACGACGTACGTGACATGCGCGGCCGTCTTGTCGGGTGAGATCTCGACGCGCGGCGAGACCTGGATCTCGGCATATCCGCGCTCGCCGTAGAACGTCTGCAGCGCCACGATGTCGGCGCGCTCGCTGGCCGGATTCAGCGGCGTCCCGGGACGGACCAGCATGTTCGGCAGGTTCTTCGCCGCGATCTTCTCCAGTCCTTCGATGTGGACGTCCGTCACCATGGTTTGCGGGCCTTCCGTAATCGGGAAGTCGACCGTCATCGTGCCGTCGGCCTTCGCGTTCACGACCGGCGTGGCGACCTTCGCTTCGGAGAATCCGTTGAGCCGGTAGTACGACTCGATGGCGTCGCGGTCGCCGCTGAGGTCCGCGCGCGTCGGCGCGGTGGGGCGGTGCAGCAGCCGCGCGACGAGGTTCTTGAAGCCGCCGTGCGCGGTCGTCGACACGAGCTCGTTCAGCGTCTTTGCCGGAACTTTCTCCGCGCCGGTGAAGGTGACGCCGGTGAGCGTGTAGCGCTCGCCCGGATGGACGTTGAACGTAGAGATCCAGGTGTCGCCTTCGAGTTTTTCCTCCGTGTCGACCGTCGCGTTGTAGTAGCCGATCTGCTGATACGCCTTCACGATGTCGTTGGCCGCGCGGTCGATGACGTCTTCGCTGTACTCCTGGTTGCGGCCGAACGGGATGAGGCGGCGGACGGCGCTGCGCGGCACGCCGGCGACCTCGACGCGCACCTTCGGTCCGACGCTCGCCGAGTAGCGGAGGTTCACCTGGTGCGTGGTCTTGTCGTAGGTGTCGCCGAGGAAGCGGATGTCGGCCTTGCGGTAATCGCGGCGGACGAGATAGCGCTGCATCCGCTCGGCGTCGGTGCGCGCGTCGTTGATGACGAACGTGCTGCCGACGCCGCGCTTCATCTGCTTCGCGAGGAGCTGGGGATCGAACGGCGCGGTGGAGCCTTCGAACGTAATGTGTCCGATCTTCGCCTTCGGTCCCGGCGTCACGTACATCTTCACCTCGGCCATGTTGCGGTCGCGGAAGTAGTCGGTGGCGGGATCGACGGTGGCCTCGAGATAGCCGGCGCGGTTGAGCATCTCCTGCACCGCGACGGCGCTGTGATCGACGGCACTCAGCGAAAGGACGTCGCCTTCGTGGATCGCGAGCTCCTTGCCGGCGCGGATCTTGTCGGCGTTTTTCAGGCCGTCGAACGCGATCTTGCCGACGCGGTAGTTGAGCGCGAGGTTGAACGTGACGGCGACGCCGGCGCCGGACGGCGTTTCGTCCACGCGCACGTCGCGGAAGTTGCCGGTGGAGAAGAGCGTCTTGATCGAGTCCTGCACGTCGCGCAGCGACAGCGGCTGCCCGACGCGGATGGCGATGTATTGATTGAGGACGGAGGTGTCGAAGTGGCCGTCGGAGGTGAAGGAGATTTGCTGCACGAGGGGGGCGGACGTCGCGTCCGCCCTGAGCGGACGGGACGTCCGCTCCCCTTCTGTTGAAACGACGCCCGACACCGTATTGCTCACGCCGAAGCTGAACACCTCGAACGGATTCCGTCCGCGCGTGCCCCACGCCCAATGCCCTTCGTAACGCCGGCGGAAGCGCACTTCGCTGCGCCATTCCTTGCGCGGCTCGTCGCGCGTGAACTGCATCGTCCACTCCGGATTGATCGACCACTCGATCACTTCGCGGCTGAGGTGATCGTTGAGGTTGTAGACGACGAGGAAGCGGATGTTGTTCGAGACGCGCTTCTCGATCGTGACCTTGGTCCCCGAACCGCTGGTCGTGTCGAGCAGTCCGGGATCGATGGTGAACGAATCGGCGAACGGCAGGATCTTCGAGCCGATCAGGCCGGAGAGGCTCTGCGCGACGAGCGAGGTGCCGGTGTTGAGCGCGCCGCCCTGCTGCGTCGTCGTGGTGTTGCGCGAGGTGCCGAGACTGCCGAAGCCGAGCAGCGAGAAGAGCGTGATGTCGGAAGCGGGCGGATCGCTGGTGATCGTCGGCGTCATGCGATCGATCGTGCCGGTGAGGTTCACCGTGACGTCGACCGGTCCGCTTTCCACTTCCGACACGCTTCCGGAGATGCGGCCTTCCACCGTGATGTCGAAGTAGGGATCGATGCGGAACGGGTTCTGGAAATTGATCGTGCCGCGCACGAGCTGGTAGTCGATCTTCTGGAAGCGGATCTTGCCGCCCTCGTTCAGCGTGACCAGCCCGAGCACCACCGGATTGGCCAGCGTGCCGTTGACGTCGATGTCGGCGCTGCCGGTGACGTCGGCGATGTTGTTGCGCACGGCGAGCGTGTTCGGCGCGGTGAGGTGCAGCCGCAGGTCGACGCGGTCCTGCCACGATGCGGCGACGATCGGCGTGACCCTGCTGCGCGACAAGAGCACGTTGACCAGCGCCTGGTTGAGATCGAAGTCCTTGAAGTAGAGCGCCCGCGTCACCGCTACGTCGCCCTGCATCACCACGCGCTCCGCGTCGCCGCTGACCAGCAGGTTGAAGTTCCCTTCGATCGTCAGCCCTTCGAAGTAGCGGATGGCGACGTCGGTGCCCTGCAGCGTGAGGCGCACCGCTTTCGGCGCGAGTCCTTCGAGGCTGATGAAGCCGCCGGCGAAGACGGTGCCGCCGCCGAGCGTGGCTCGCAATTGATCGATGTCGATGCGGTCGCCGCGGAAGGTGAGCCGGCCGTCGACGTGATCGATGATCTGCGGAAATCCGGGGAAGCGGAACTGCGCATCCTGCAGCTCCGCGCTGCCGGTCATGCGCGGATCGGCGAGCGTGCCGCCGAGCGTGGCGTTGACGGAGATGTGGCCGTCGGCGCGCAGCCCGCTGACGAAGAGCTGCAGCAGCGCTGCCTCGATGCTGCCGGTCATCGTGATGCCGAGCCGTTTCGCGCCGGTCAGCTCCGCGGTGCCGGTGACGGCGAAGCGCGAGCCGGCGTGATCGAGCTCGAACGAGGCGAAGCGGAGCACGCCGTTCTGCAGGAGCACGCGCGGCGTCTGCGGCGTGGTGAACTCGTGATCGCCGATGTGCAGGTTGAGCGTCGGGAGCGAGGCGTCGACGACGAGCGTCTCGAGCGCCGACAGTTTGCCGCCCAGTTTCGCGTCGAGCTCGAAGTTGCCCGACGCGGGCAGTGTCTGCGTCTGCGGGAAGAACGAGAGCAGCTTCGCCAGGTCGGTGACGACGACGCGCACGTCGCCGTCGACCGCGAAGTCGGCGCCGATCGTGCCGTCGCCGCTGATCGTCAGCACGTCGGCCACCGAGCCGGTGATCGTCAGACGTCCGTTGTGGATCGAAAGATAGATCGTCGGCGGCGGCGTGTTCGGCGGCAGCGAGAGGCCCTTGATCGTCGCCTCGTTCAGCGTCGCCTGCACCATCAGCTCCGGCTGATCGAACGTGCCGCCGCCGCGCGAGGTCAGTGTGATGTGACCGCCGAGCAGGTTCGAAAGCGACGCGAGGATCTTCAGCTTCGAGAGGTCGATGTTCTGCGACGTGATCTCGTACGTGAACTGGTTCGTGTTGAGATTCAGCTCCGCGTTGCCGGTGATCGTTCCCGCCGGCGCGACGACGTTGACGTTCGTCGCCTTCAGCGTCCCTTTCGTGAAGACGATCTCCGCCGACGCGCTGGTGACCGGCTCGCCCATGATCGAGCCGTTACGTACGGTCACCGCGCCGGCCCCTTCGAGACTCGACTTCGGACCCTCGAGGTGCAGCGTGCCGGTGACTTCGCCGGTGACCGGTAGGGTGCCGAGGTCGAGGAACTTTGCGATGTCGGCGACCGGGAACGAGCGCGCCGCGATGTCGAGGTTGAACGCGATGTTGCCTTTGCCCGGCGACCAGCGGACGTCGCCGTTGAGCCGCATCTCCGATGTCCCCTGATGCACGATCAGGTTCACGAAGCGCGCGACGCCGGAGTCGGGCGTGCCGGTGACGATGAGGTGTCCCGTGCCGTTGCCGCCGATGGCCAGCTTCAGCGTCACCGCCTTGATCGCGCGATCGACCGGGTAGTCGACGGCATCGGCCGCGATGTCGAACTTGACCGGCGCGTTTTCGGGGAACGCGACGGTGCCGGTGAGCGTGATGCGTCCGCCCGCTTCGCGGAACGCCGCGCGGTCGAACGTCAGCACGCTGCGATTGCCGTCGTACTTCAGGTCGACGTCGCCGTCGCCGAGGACGACGTTGTTGTACGCGAGCTGCGTTCCGGTGATGTGCGCGACGACGTCGGGCGTCTTCAGCTTTCCTTTGATCGAGCCGCTGATGTCGCCCGCGCCGCCGAGGCCGAGGAGCGTGTACGTTTTCTTGCCGGCGGACTTCGCGAAGTTGTAGCCGATGCGATCGAGCTCGCCGAAATCGCTGCTGTGGATCTTCAGCGCGAAGTCGGTGAAGACGTCGGCAATGCGCAGCGAGCCTTCGAAATCGACGCGCGTCTTGTCGGTCGTCAGCGTGGCGTGCTTGAACTTCACCGTCCCCTGATCGAGCGAGAAGTCGGTCGAGCCGCCGATCGGCATCGGGTACTTCGCGTTCGAGAACGCCTCGGTGTTTTTCGTCAGCTCCGCGTTGCCGCTTCCTTCGCCCTCGAGGACTTTGTCTTTGTTCCAGCGATACGTGAGCTTGCCGGTGGCGCCGCCGCGCAGGCCGGTGTCCTGGATGCCCCAGTCGCTGAAGAGCTTCTCCAGCGAGACGCCGTTGTAGCGAAGCTCGACCGCCTGCGGATACGGCTCGGCGTATTGCGGAAGCACGTAATGCGCGCCGAGCGTGCCGCCGCCGTAGTGCGCGCTGTCGACGTCGACTACGGCGCGCTCGCCGGTGATGCTCATCTTCCCGCGCGCGTTCGTCAGCTCGTAGACGTCGGCCTTGAGGCGGTTCGAGACCCAGCCGCCGGCGAGCGTGAAGTTGCCGGCCTTGCCGCGCATGTTGCCGTCGAGCGAGACCGTACCGGCGAGCGTCTTGTTGATGCGGAAGATTTCCTTGACGCGGTCGAGGCCGAGGTTCGAACGCACGCGCAGGTTGTAGACGGCGTCGGCGAGCGGATCGAGCCGGCCGCTGAGGAACGCTTCGATGTTCCGTCCGCGCAGCGCGACGGAGTTGAGCACGAGGACGTTCGGCGTGAAACGGAAACCGCCGCGCAGGTCGACGTCGAACGGCACGTAGTCCTGGATGCGCACGTTCAGCTTCGGACTGCTGAACGTTCCGGCGTACACGTTCTCCGCGAGCGTGACGATGATCTTCGACGTCAGTCCCGTCGCGTCGGCGGCGACCGTATGTTTGCGGTCGAGGAAGTTGAATGCGCCGTTCGTCACGTACATCGTGCCGAGGTCGAGGTGCACGATCTCGTATTTGCTGCGCGGGCCCGATTGCCAGTGCGGGAAGTTGTGCACGAGCGCCGCGCCGGCGGGGTAGATCTCGAACCAGAGGTGCGGCTCGGTGACGTCGACGCGGCTGATCGTCACCTTGCGTCCCCACATCGATTCGACGCCGCCGGTGAGGACGACTTCCCTGACCGTTGCGAAGTAGGGATTCACCGCGCCGGGCGAGTTGCCGATGCGCAGATCGCGCAGGATGATTTTCTGCGGCCGCGTGCGGACGACCTCGACGCTGCCGATCGAGACGTCGCGCCCGAGGCGGTTCTCCAGCGTCTTCTCGATGCGCAGTTTCACGAGCCCCGCGAAGCTGGCCGAGCCGAGATACCAGTAGCCGCCGCCGATGACGAGGAAGAGCAGCGCGAGGGTGACGAGGCTGCCGATGAAGATGGTGCGCAGACACCCCCACATCGGGCCTTTCCGCTGGCGCTCGCGCGCGGAGCGGTGGTGGCCTTCGTGGTGCTCGGTCGGAGTCGGCGATTCCGTCATTGCGGCGAACAGTGGCGCTTGCTAGGCGCGGGCCAGTAACACGAGGTCACGGAGGTTGTTCCCCGTGGGCGGAATCATAATCGGGCGGCCGAGTATCTTCACTACGGAGAAAGAGTTGGAGTCGCGCAGCTCTGCTTCGATTCGGTGACGATCGATGGTGGCGGGGAGGGGCGGGAGGATCGCGCCGGCCGCGCCACTGTTGCCGTCGACGCCGTCGGAGCTGGCGAAGAGCGCCTCGACGCCGCGCACGTGCTCCAGCGCGAAGCGCGCCGCGAGCTCCATGCAGCGCCCTCCTTTGCCGTTGCCGTGATGCGTGACGGTCGGCTCGCCGCCGGCGACGAGCACCTCTCCCGGCTCGAGTTTTCGCGCGGCCTCAGCGAGTTTCTCCGCCGCTTCCTGGACGTCGCATTCGATCTGCTCGTCCCAGATGACGGCGTTTTCGACGAGGCCGGCGGCTGCGTGCACGAGCGTCGAGTTGTCGGCGATGAGCTGCATGTTCTTCAGCACCGGACCCGACGCGACGTCGCCGAGGCGGCCTTTCGAAACGTCGGAGTAGATCAGCGCGATGCAGCGTCCGCGCACGCGCTCGCCGAGACGTCCGCCTTTGATCGCGGAGTACTGCCTGCGGATCGCGTTGATCTCGGCGATCGGACGATTGCTCGCCACGATCTCGTGGTTGATCCGCGTCAGCTCGTCCTGCGTGTGGCCTTCGAGCGGCCACTCGACGCACGCCGAGCCGCCGCCGGAGATCAGGAAGAGGATGTCATCGTGCTCCTCGACGAATTCGAGCAGTCGCTTGCCCGCCGCGAAACTGCCGGGAGTGAGATCGGGATGTCCGCCGATCAGGCACTCCACCCCTTCGGCGCGCGGATAGCCGTCGGGCACGATCACAAGCGCATCGCGCACGTCGCGCACACCTGCGAAGAGCGCGGCCGCGCACTTGCCGATGGCGACGACGTCGCGGGGTGCGTCGTCCGGAACCTGAATCAATTTCTCCGGCCGGCACCGCTGCAGCGTCTGTAAGTAGATCGATTCGAGCACGGCGCGGTTATCCTTACACCAATGCCTCGCGATTTGCCGATCTCCAACGGCAATCTGATGATCAATTTCGATCATGCGTACAACATCCGCGACGTTTATTACCCGCACGTCGGCCAGGACAATCAGACCGTAGGCGACGTCTCGCACTTCGGCCTCTGGTGCGACGGCAGGTTCGCCTGGATCGACAGCAACGACTTCGTCCGCACGCTCGACTACGACGACGACACGCTGGTCACGAGCGTGAACGCGCATCACGAGTCGCTCGGCCTGCACATGAAGATCAACGACGCCGTCGACTTCGATCGCGACGTCTTCATCCGCCGCGTCGAGCTGGTGAACCTGCGCGAGCAGCAGCGGACGGTGCGCCTCTACGTGCACTTCGATCCGCACCTCTGGGGCAACAACATCGGCGACACGGTCTTCTACGATCCGGAGCATCGCGCGCTCGTGGCGTACAAGTCGTCGCGCTACGTGCTGATGAACGCCTCGTGCGACGAGCAGCAGGGCTTCGAGTCGTTCGCCATCGGCAACAAGGAGCGCGACGGTCAGGAAGGCACCTGGCGCGACGCCGAGGACGGCAACCTCGGACGCAACCCGATCGCGCAGGGCTCGGTCGATGCGACCGGCATGATCGAGCTGACGCTCGCGCCGTCGGCCTCGCGCGTGGTCTGGATCTGGTGGGCTTTCGGCAAGACGTACATCGAAGTGACGGCGCTCGACGGCATGCTGCACGAGCGCGGCGCGGCGTCGCTCTTCAACCGCACGCGCGACTACTGGCACCTCTGGGTGCAACGCCGCGACTCGCCGGGCATCGATCAGTTGTCCGAGGCCGTGCAGCGGTTGTATCGCCGCTCGCTGCTGATCATCCGCACGCAGATCGACAACGGCGGCGCGGTGATCGCGGCGACCGATTCGGACATCGTGCAGTTCGGCCGCGACACGTACACGTACATGTGGCCGCGCGACGGCGCGATCGTCACCGCGGCGATGACGCAGGCCGGCTATCCGGAGATCACGCGGCGCTTCTTCCAGTTCTGCGCATCGCTGCTGACGAACGAAGGTTTCCTGCTGCACAAGTACAACCCCGACGGCTCGGTCGGCTCGTCGTGGCATCCGTGGATGTCGCCGGACGGCCGGCGCCAGCTGCCGATCCAGGAAGACGAGACGGCGCTCGTGGTGTGGGCGCTGTGGAACCATTTCGAGAAGTTCCACGACGTCGAGTTCGTGAAGCCGCTCTACAAGCCGCTGATCAAGACGACCGCGAATTTCATGACGCGCTATCGCGAGCCGCACACGCTGCTCCCGGCCGCGTCGTACGACCTGTGGGAGGAGCGCCGCGGCATCCAGGCGTTCACCGTCGGCGCGGTGTGGGCGGGACTCACGGCCGCCGCGAAATTCACCGACGCGTTCGGCGAGGCATCGATGGCGGAGAAGTACCGCAAGGCGGCGAGCGAGATCCGCGAGGCGACGATCCGTCATCTGTACGACGAGAAGCTCGGCCGCTTCCGCCGGATGGTGAATGTCACGCGCGAAGGCGAGGTGCAGGCCGATGCGACGATCGACTGCTCGCTCAGCGGCCTCTGGATGTTCGGCATGTTCGAGGCCGACGACGAGCGCATCGTCTCGACCATGCAGCAGGTGGTCAATAGGTTGACGATCAAGACGCCGATCGGCGGCGTGGCTCGTTACGAGAACGACTACTACCACCAGGTCTCGCACGACGTCGAGAACGTCGCGGGCAATCCGTGGATCCTGTGCACGCTGGCCATCGGCGAGTGGTACGCGCATTGCGCGAAGAGCGAGGCCGAGTTGCAGAAAGCGATCGACGTGCTGGAGTGGACGGCGTCGCACGCGCTGCCCAGCGGCGTGCTCGCGGAGCAGGTGCACCCGTACGACGGCAAACCGATGTCGGTGTCGCCGCTGACCTGGAGCCACGCCGCATACGTGATGACGGTGCACGCGGTCGGCGAGCGTTTGCGGAAGCTACGGAGCGCGAGTTGAGCCAGCGCCCACGCCTGCGCGCGCGCGTGCTCCTGCTCACGTGCGCGTTTGCCGTTGCTCTGTTTGCGATCACGTTCGGCCTGTCGTGGCGCGCGAAGCTGGCGCAGGAGCGGTGGACGCAGCTGATCTCCGTCGAGACCGAAGCGATCGCGCGGCTCGAGGAGTTGATCCGCGCGCAGAACGGCTTCCGCGTCCGGCATGGCCACTACCGCGTCGTCTCGCAATTGCTCAACGATCCGGCGCTCGAGGAGATCGATACGGCGCGTTTGCGCGGACGCGTGCGCGCGTTCGCGGCGATGCTCGACGATCCCGAGGTGCGGCCGGAGGATCTCGACTCGGCATCGCTCGCCGTGATCGCGGAAGCGCAGCGGGTCATCGACACGCGCAAGCAGGTGATCGGCGAGCAGATCCCGGCGCTGCAGCGCGACACGAGCGCGATGATGTCGAGCGGCCTGGCCATCGCCTGGATCGTGGTGCTGGTCAGCTTCGCCATCGTGCAGGTGACGCTGCGCAAAGTCGTGCGCCCGCTCGAGGAGTTGTCCGCCGCGGCCGATCGCATCGCCGAGGGCGACCTCACCGCGCGCGCTCCCGTGGCCGGCGATCGCGAGATCGCGCGCCTCGGCGTCGCCTTCAACCACATGGCCGACGAGCTGAAGGCGCGCGCGCGGACCGACGACCTCACGTCGCTGCCGAACTTCCGCGCGTTCCGGGAGCGGATCGACGGCGAGATCGAGCGCGCGTCGCGCTACGAGTCGCACTTCGGCGTGCTCGTCCTCGACCTCGATCGCTTCAAGAGCTACAACGACACGTACGGCCACCTCGCCGGCAACGACACGCTGCAACGCGTGGCGCGCGCGATCCGCGAGACGGTGCGGACCGTCGATTTCCCCGCGCGCTACGGCGGCGAGGAGTTCGCCGTGATCGTGCCGGAGATCGAGCTCGCGTCGGTCGCGATGATCGCCGAGCGCGTGCGCGCCGCGATCGAAGCGCTCCCCGCGCCGGCCGGCGGCGCATCGGTGACGGTGAGCATCGGCGTGGCCATTTATCCCGAGGACGGGACGACGGCGGAGTCGCTGTTCAAGTCGGCGGACGAGCGGCTGTACGTGGCGAAGGAGAACGGGCGGAATCGCGTCGTTACGCGGTCTCTTCCAGCTCCGCGATCAACCGGTCGACAGTCCGCGTGAGCGACTGCATGTCGCGCTCGGAGACGTCCTTGCCGAGCGTCCCGATCCACTCGCTGTACGCCGGCCGCAGTTTCTCGACGAGCGCGCGGCCGCGACGCGAGAGCTGCACGCGCGAGGAGCGGAGGTCGTTCGGATCGTCGCCCCGTTCGGCCAGGCCGAGCTGCTCGAGGCGCGCGACCATGCCGGTCATGTTCTGCTTCGAGACCAGCAGCTTGCGCGCGAGTCCGGCCAGCGTCATCGGCGCGTCTGATTCGCCGAGGACGGAGAGGACCGCCCACTGCTGCGGAGTGATTTTCGATTTCTCGAAGACCGGCGCGAGACGCCGGGTGAGAAGGTTTGCGAGCTGAATGACGCCGACGATGAGATCGCGCTCGGTAGTGCCCGACATGTGTCAGTCAATATATTGACTACCGAGTGTTTTGTAAATCCCTCGTCCCGCGAACACCGCCGCGTCCCCCAGCTCCTCCTCGATCCGCAGCAGTTGGTTGTACTTCGCGATGCGGTCGCTGCGCGACGCGGAGCCGGTCTTGATCTGCCCCGCGTTTGTGGCCACGGCGAGATCGGCGATCGTCGAATCCTCGGTCTCGCCCGAACGGTGCGAGATCACGGATCGGTAACCGGCGCGCTTGGCCATCTCGATCGCTTCCAGCGTTTCGGTCAGCGTCCCGATCTGGTTGACCTTGATCAGGATCGCGTTGGCGATGTTGCGTGCGATGCCTTTCGCGAAGATCTCCGTGTTCGTGACGTAGAGATCGTCGCCGACGAGCTGCGTCTTCGCCCCCATCGCGTTGGTGAGCGAGGCCCAGCCGTCCCAGTCGCCTTCCGCGAGGCCGTCTTCGATCGAGATGATCGGATACTTCGCCACGAGCTCCTGGTAGTACGCGATCATCTCCGCCGAGCCGCGCGGCTTTCCTTCGAACGCATAGCTTCCTTTCTCGAAGAACTCCGAAGCCGCGACGTCGAGGCCGAGGTAGATCTGCTTGCCCGCTTTGTAGCCCGCCTTGTCGATCGCGGTGAGGATCAGGTCGAGCGCCTCGGCGTTCGATTTGAGATCGGGCGCGAAGCCGCCTTCGTCGCCGACCGCCGTCGTCAGCTTGCGATCCTTCAGCGTTTTCTTGAGCGCGTGGAACGTCTCGACGCCGGCGCGCAGCGCATCGCTGAACGTGTCGAAGCCGGCGGGGATGATCATGAACTCCTGCACGTCGAGGTTGTTGTCCGCGTGCATGCCGCCGTTGATGACGTTCATCATCGGCACGGGCAATGTCCGCGCGCCCGGTCCGCCGAGGTAGAGAAACAGCGGCAGTCCGGAAGCCTCGGCCGCCGCGCGCGCGACCGCGAGCGAAACGCCGAGCGTCGCGTTTGCGCCGAGCTTCGACTTGTTCTCCGTGCCGTCGAGCTGCTTCATGACCAGGTCGATCATGGCCTGCTCGCGCGCGTCCATCCCTTCGACCTCGGCCGCGATGCGCGCGTTGACGTTGTGCACCGCCTCGGTCACGCCTTTGCCGTCGTAGCGCTTCTTGTCGCCGTCGCGCAGCTCCAGCGCTTCGCGTGAGCCGGTGGAGGCGCCGGAGGGAACGGCAAAGCGTCCGAGCGCGCCGGATTGCAGGAGGCAGTCGACTTCGAGGGTGGGATTTCCGCGCGAGTCGAGGATCTCGCGGGCGAAGACTTCGTCGATTTTGAACATGGCGGGGGCGATTCTAGTCGCGCCCCGCCACGGGTGTCACTTCTTCGGAAGTCCGCTTTCGGTCGGGAGGCCTTTGGCCTTCCAATCGTTCCAGCCGCCGAGGAGCGCGGCCGTGTTCTTTACACCGTGAGCATTGAGGTCCAGCACCGCACGGGCGCTTGTGTGCTCGTTCTGTCAAGCACAGTAGGTGATGATCATCGTCCCGGCGGGAACTTCCCGCAGACGCTGGATCAACTGACTTTCCGGGATGCTCAGGGCTCCCGCAATGTGGCCGTCGACATACGACTCCATCGAACGGACGTCGACGAATACGGCCTTGTGCTTCTTCACGAGCTTGATCGCTTCATCGCGCTGAATCCGGCGCGCCGACTCGAGTGATCCCTGCACCATCGGAACCGGGGTCATGACCGCCGCTCCCTTGGGTGAGGTCTGGATCACTTTCGTCTGAGCGCTGGCCAGACCGGTCACGAAGATCGACGCGACCAGGACTGCGGCCAATCTACGCATCAGGCAAGCCTCCTTTGAATGTACGACGGGCTCTCCAGCCTGTCGGGTGACACGCAGCCGACAACGGGGACGCATCGGCGGTTGTTCCCGCTACGATGACGTCCCCGTGACGATCGCGCGCGACATCGTTTCGCGCATCTCGCGGAAGACGTTTTCCGGCGGGATGCCGAGCTCGCGGAACGACGAGGCGCGGCGGAGCAGGTTCTCCGCGGTCTTCTCGTCGAGCACGCGCGCATCGACCGCTTTGTTGTTGATCTCGCAGAACGCGAAGAGCGAGGCGAGCGCAACACGGCGGTTGCCGCCGCGGAACGGACGGTTCTGCAGCAGCGCGAAGATGAACGCGGCGACTTTTTCGGGGAACGTCGGATAGGCCTCGCGCCCGAGCGTCGTCACCTGCGGGCGTTGCACCGCCTGCACGAGTCCGAACTGCGACTCGACCACGCCGGGATGCGCCTGGTTGCCGCCGAACTCGACGCTGACCGCCTTGTGCAGGTCGACGAGATCCTGCACGGTGAGGTAACGGATGCCGCCCGCGTCAGTCTGTGAGCCGCCGGAAAGCGTTGGGATACTTCTTGACAGCACGCTTGAAGGAGGCGCCGACGGTTGCGTTGTTGAAGGTGCCGGCGTCGTTGGCGACGACGGCTTTGGCTTTTCCGTTGCCGCTGGCTTTGACTTCGGTTTTGGTTGCGGCTTTGGCTGCGGTTTTGGCTGGGGCTTTTGCGGCGGCTTCGCTTGCGGCGGTTTTGCCGCCGGCTTTTTTGGCGCCGGTTTTGGAGCCGGCTTTGGCGCCGGTTTCTTTGCTGCTGCTTTGGGTTTTGCTACTGCTGCCGCTTTCTTTGCTGCTGGTTTTGGCGACGGCTTCTTTGCTGCTGCTTTTTTTCCCTGAGGCTTGGTCGGCTTTGGCTGATTTTTTTGCTTTGTCGCCATGCTTCATTTCAGTCCTCAGTCCTATATCGTAAGACTGTTAAGTCTTTGAGTCAATGGGATTTGCGGCCCATCTCAACTCTTGACCCACTTGAAATGGAAGGCGAGCACAGCAGCTAAGTCGCTGAAAAGTGACGAGTTAGGGGATTGCACTGGTTCGTGTGCAGTCTATTCTGCCGCGTCGCCAGCCGAGCCTGCCTCTTCAAATTCAGGCTTCACGTCCAAGGCAAGAAAGTCCTTGGCTTTCTGGGTGAGGGTGTAGCTCTCGGCTCCGGCATCGGCGCTGAGGTACCCCTTCGCGACGAGCGACACCGCCGGCGCCTCGCCGCCCCCGGCCGGATGCTTGATCGCTTTGATCGCCGCGACCGGCAACGTCTCGGCAGCAACACGACGGAACTCCTGCAGGACGCGCATCTCCTGCGCGGTCATCGGGTGGGACATGATGATGGCCATGGGGGCATTGTCTACATTTGGCACTTCGGACACCAGTAGGTTCCCCGCACGTCCTCGCCCTGCTTCCGATACTCGATCCGAGTTCCGCACTTGCGGCAGAGCTTCGCGCCGTAAACGGAGTGCCGCACGCGCGACGTGGCGTTCGCGCTGGCGCGCAGTTGCTTCCGCGCGATGGTGAGGATGTTGGTGATGGTCGCGTCGTCGAGCTCCGCGACGCGGTGAAACGGATCGACGCCGGCGGCGTGCAGCGACTCCGACTTCCAGATGTTGCCGATGCCGGCGATGACGCGCTGATCGAGCAGCACGTTGCCGATCTCTTCGCGCGGATGTTCGCGCACGCGGCGCAGCGCTTCGTCCATGTCGAATGTTTCGCCGAGGAGGTCGGGGCCGAGACGCGGCGTCTCGTTCGTGAACTCGGCGACCGGGATGTTGAAGCCGACGGCGACGTACGCGTCGGTCTCGATCACGATGCGCATGTCGTCGCGCGGACGCTGCCACCGCTCTCCGGAACGATAGATGTGCCAGCTTCCGTTCATCCGCATGTGCGTCCGGAGGGTGAGTCCGCCGGAGAAGTCGATGAGGAGATGTTTGCCCACCGCGTGCACGCGCTCGATCGTGCGTCCCGCGATCTTCGATTGATCGTCCACGCGCGCGAGCTTCGGCAGGACGGTGACGAAGCGCGTGACCGCGCGTCCGCCGAGCGCGCGTTGCAGCGTGCGGGCGGTGCGGAAGATGGTGTCGCCTTCAGGCATGTTCCCCCGCGGCGGCGCCCCGAGCGAAGTCGAGGGGCCACTGACGGCGCCGCGAAAGGAAGCGCAACGCAGCGCCACACGCGCCAGCTGAAGAGACGCTCATCGCAGCGCCGTCCTTGGTGCCTCGACTGCGCTCGGCACCTTTCCATGCGCGCGCTTCTGATATCCCAACGACGTCGCCACGAACCCCGCCTCCGCGAGGAACGGCGCAATCGCGCTTCGCGCCGCCGGCTCGCCATTCACCTCGCTGATCAACAACGCCCGCCGCGCGCCGTTGTCGACGAGCGATGCGATCGCTTTCGCCACCGCGCGCGCGACGCGCGAGCGCGACGGCTCGTCTTCGGGCAGGAACGTCGCGATCTGTTTTTCTCCGCGGCCGATCCAGCAGGCCATCGCCCCGTCGACGAGGATCACGCTCGCGCCGACGCTGCGCGACAGACCTTCGCCCGGCCATCTCAGGATCGCGCCGTACGGGTTCGCCGGATCGGTCGAGGCGAGCAGCAGAGACTCCGGCTCGTCGTTCTCGTCGCGCAACGAGCGCAGCAGATCGACCGCGCCCGGCATGGCGAACTGCGTCGCGCCGAGACCGGCGACGAAATAGCCGCGGCGGAGGCGGCCCGCTTCCTCCATCGCCTTCAGCACCGGGTAAACCGCGCTGAAGCCGCCGGGCACGTTCTCCGCGCCGGGCGCTTCGCGCGTCAGCACGCCGTAGCGCGTGAGGAGCTGATGCGCCATCGCGTTCGCGCGCTGCGTCGCGCTGGCGTTCGACGTGCGGATCAGCGACCAGCGGCCCTGCGTCGACGGCGGCACGACGCGGCGCGAGCGGTACGCGCCGCGCGGCGTGGTCGTCCGCTTCGCCGCCGGCGCGCGCCGCGTGAACGCGCGCAGCGCGTGGAACGTGTCGTTCGTCACGACGCCGCGCCAGACCAGGTCCCACAGCGAATCGACCGTCTCGTTCGGAAAGCCGCCGACCGCGGATTGGATGTCGTCGAAGAACGACGCGCCGTGCGTGCGGAGAAATTCGATGATTGATGATTCCGGCACGTCCGCCGGCGCGGTGTACAGCAGCGGCATGTGGTCCGTGAGATACAGCGCGATGCGCCCGTCTTTCTCGCCGAGCGGCTCCAGTCCCACCCACACGATCTCGCCCGCGGCGCTGAGCGTGTCGAGGTCCGACGGCTTGTATTCATCGATGCGCGCGCCGAGGATCTCGCTCTCGAAAATCGAAGCCGCCATCGGATAGCCCTGCAGCGTTTCGACGACCTCGAGCAGTGCATCGAGTCCGCGCCGCTTCCTCGTCGCGCTCTGCCACGACGTCATCAGGCGCGCCAGCGCCGACTGCTCGACCGGCTCCGCTTCGTGCCGCAGTTTCGCCAGCGAACGGCGGCGGATCGCGCGCAGCACGTCCGACTCGCACCACTCGCGCTGCGTGCCGCCGGGACGGAATTCGCCTTCGACCAGGCGCCCGCGCTCGACGAAGCGCTCGAGCGCGCCGAGGATCACCGCTTCGCCGAGTGCGTAGCGATGCGCGACGTCGCGCGGCGTGAACGGGCCGTGCGTGCGCGCGTAGCGGAGCACCAGATCGCCGACCGGATCGGCCACCGATTCGAGCAGCCGTTCGGCGATGCCGTGCGGCAACGGCGTGCCGAGCGCGTCGCGATAACGCGAGGCGTCTTCGATGGCGATGAAGCGCCGCTCGCCCGCGACCGGGACTTCGATGATGCGCCGCGACTTCACCAAGTCATCGACGGCATCGACCACCGATCGTTGCGCGATCTCCTCGCGCGTCAGGTCGCCGAGCCGCAGCAGCAGGTCGTGCACCGCATCGGCCGACTTCGCCTTCCGCTTCGGATCGAGATGCTGCAGCTCGAGCTCGAGTTGTTGCAGCGCATCGGAGTCGAGCAGCTCGCGCAGCTCCGGCTCGCCGAGGAGCTCGCGGAGCTGCGCGTGATCGATGGCCAGCGCCTGGGCGCGGCGCTCGGCTAGCGGCGCATCGCCGTCGTAGATGAAATTCGCGGTGTAGCGGAACAGCAGCGAGCCGGCGAAGGGCGACGGCTTCTGCGTGTCGGCGGTCACGACGCGGATCTGCCGCTCGCGGATCTTGCGCATCGTGGCGACGAGCGCCGGAAGGTCGAACACGTCGCGCAGGCACTCGCGGTACGTCTCGAGGATCATCGGGAACGAGCCGAAGCGCGACGCCACCTGCAGCAGGTCGTACGCGCGCTTGCGCTGCTGCCAGAGTGGCGTGCGGCCCTGGATGCGGATGCGTGGCAGCAGCAGCGCGCGCGCCGCCGCCTCGCGGAACTTCGCGGCGAACAGCGACGACGACCCGAGCTGGCGGATCACCAGCTGCTCGACCTCGTCGGTGTCGGGGATGACCAGCTCCGCGCGCGGCGGCGCATCGGTCTCGGGAAAGCGGACGATGAAGCCGTCGTCGCTCCACATCGTCTCGACGTCGATGGCCAGCTCGTTGCGCACCTTCGCCGTCACCGCCATCGCCCACGGCGCGTGAATGCGTCCGCCGAACGGCGTGAGGACGCAGACGCGCCAGTCGCCGAGCTCGTCGAGCACGCGCTCGACGATGATCGTGCGGTCGTCCGGCACCGCGCCGGTCGCATCTTCCTGATCGCGGAGGTACTGCAGGAAGTTGTCGGCGGCGCGGCGGTCGAGGTCGTGCGATTTAGTCAACTTGTTGACTGCCGCGCCGGGCTTCAGCTCGCGCACCTCGCGCACGAGGCGGCCGATCTCCTCGCCGAACGGCACGCTGCGCTCCGCGGCGTCGGCTTTCCAGAACGGCATCTTCCCCGGCTGGCCCGGCGCGGGGGAGACGATCACGCGGTCGTGCGTGATCTCCTCGATGCGCCACGTCGACGCGCCGAGGAGGAACGTCTCGCCGACGCGCGACTCGAAGACCATCTCTTCATCGAGCTCGCCGACGCGCGCGCTCTGGATTTTTTCCGCGCCGGCGAGGAAGACGCCGTAGAGGCCGCGGTCGGGGATCGTGCCGCCGCTGGTGATGGCGATCTTCTTCGCGCCGGGGCGCGCGGTGAGCGTGTTCGCGACGCGGTCCCACGTCAGGCGCGGGCGGAGCTCGGCGAATTCGTCGGACGGATAGAGGCCGGAGAGCATGTCGAGCACGCCGTCGAACGCGGAGCGCGACAGCTCGGCGAACGGCGCGGCGCGGCGCACCGCGGCGAAGAGCTCGTCGCCGCGCCAGTCGTCGACCGCGACCATCGCCACGATCTGCTGCGCGAGGACGTCGAGCGGATTGCGCGGATAGCGCGTCGGCTCGATGGAGCCTTCGTGCATCGCGTGCGTGATCGCGGCGCAGGCCACGAGGTCGCCGCGGAATTTCGGGAAGATGATCCCTTCGCTCACCGCGCCGACGTGATGGCTCGCGCGGCCGATGCGCTGCATGCCCGAGGCGATCGACGGCGGCGCCTCGATCTGGATCACGAGGTCGATGGCGCCCATGTCGATGCCGAGCTCCAGCGACGACGTCGCGACGAGCGCGGGAAGGCGTCCCGATTTCAGGTTGTCCTCGATCTCGATCCGCTGCGCGCGCGCGATCGACCCGTGGTGCGCCTGCACCAGCGTCTCGCCGGCGAGCTCGTTCAGCGCCGCCGCCAGCCGCTCCGCGAGCCGCCGCGAGTTGACAAAGATGAGCGTCGAGCGATGCGCGCGGATGATCTCCAGCAGCCGCGGATGGATCGCCGGCCAGATCGACTGCCGCGGCGACTGCGCCGCCGCCCCGCTCGGAATGTCGTCCTGCTCCCGCAGCTTCGCCATCTCTTCGACCGGCACTTCGACGCGAAGCGAGAGCTGTTTGCGCTCGCCGGTGTCGATGACGTGGACTTTGCGGAAGCGGGGTTTGGTGTGGTCGGTGAACTCGGCGTGGAGTTGTTGGGTTGTTGGGTTGTTCGGTTGTTCGGTCCCACCCAACAACCCAACAACCGAACAACCCCCGAGGAACCTCGCGACCTCCTCCAGTGGACGTTGCGTGGCGGACAAGCCGATTCTTTGCGGCTCGGTTTCGCACAACAACCCGAGTCTTTCCAGCGACAGCGCGAGATGCGCGCCGCGTTTGGTCGGGACGAGCGCGTGGATCTCGTCGATGATCACCGTCTGCACGCCGCGCAGGACCTCGCGCGCGTTCGAGGTCAGCATCAGGTAGATCGATTCCGGCGTGGTGATCAGGATGTCGGCGGGGTCGCGCTGAAATCGCGCGCGCTCCGATTGCGGCGTGTCACCGGTGCGGATCGCGATCTGCGGCATCACGAATTCTTCGCCGCGTGACGACGCCAGATTCGCGATGCCAGTGAGTGGCGCGCGGAGGTTGCGCTCGACGTCGACGGCAAGCGCTTTGAGCGGCGAGATGTAGATCACGCGGCAGCGGCGGGCTTTCTCCGGACGCGGCGCGAACATCAGCCGATCGAGTGCCCAGAGGAAGGCGGTCAGGGTCTTTCCGCTGCCGGTCGGCGCGGTGATCAGCGTCCAGTCGCCGGCGGCAATGGCGGGCCAGCCGAGGCCCTGCGCGCGCGTCGGCTTGCCGAACGAGGCGGTGAACCAGTCGCGCACTGCCGGATGAAATACTGTGAGCAATCTCACACCCGATCAGTCGCTCGCGATGAGATGGTCAACATACGTACCGTTTGCGTCGCGTGAGCGGAGTCGCTGGACATTAACTCTTTCCACTGCAAGAATAGTAACCAGTCTCCACGCGACGACACGTGTAAGGACGGGAATGCGGCTCAAGGTCCTCGGCGCCTATGGTGCGTCGGATGCGGAACACAATCTGACCGGCTATCTGCTGGACGACTGGTTCGCGGTCGACGCTGGAACACTGACGTCGAAGCTCTCCTTCGCGCAGCAGGCCCGCATTCAGGGCGTTTTCATCACCCACTCGCACGCCGATCACATCCGCGACCTGCCGCACCTGATCCACAACCGCTTCAGCCAGAACACCGGGCCGCTCACGATCTTCGCCGCGAAAGAGGTCATGGAGCTGCTGATCGCCAATGTTTTCAATGGTTTGGTCTGGCCCGACTTCTCCACGCTCATCTCCCCGCTGACGGGCAAGCCGGCGGTGCAGTATCGGCCGCTCGCGCCCGGGAAAAAGATCGCATTCAACGGCGTTTCATTGACCCCCGTCGCCGTCAATCATCAGATTCCCGCCTCGGGCGTCATCATCGAGATGGGCGGCCAGGCCATCACGTTCACCGGCGACACCGGCCCGACGGACGAGATCTGGAAGCGGACGAACAAGACGGCGAACGTCGTCGCGGTGGTGACCGAGGCGTCGTTCCCGAACGATCAGCAATCGCTGGCCGATGAGACCGCGCACCTCTCGCCGCAGACGTTCGGCGATGAGCTGAAGAAGATCAGCGTCGACGCGCCGGTCTACGCGAGCCATCGCAAGATCCCGTTCGAGCGCGATATCGAGTCGCAGATCAAGAACCTGCGCGACCGCCGCGCTCGCGTGCTGCTCGAGAAAAATTACACGCTGTAGCCGGCCTCAGGATTACGCTCGCGCCGATGCCGCGCCCTTTAGTCACCGCCCTCATCCACACGCTCGACGAGATCGATTACATCGAGGCCTGCATCCGCTCCGTCGAATGGGCGGACGAGATCTACCTCATGGATTCGTTCTCGAAGGACGGCACGGTGGACCTCGTGCGCGCGAAGTTTCCCCGCGTCCGCATCGAGCAGCGCGAATACCTCGGCGCCGCATCGCAGAAGAATTACGCCATCGATCGCGCCACGCACGACTGGATCTTCGTCATCGACGCCGACGAGCGGGTGACACCGAAGCTGCGCGACGAGATCGTCCGCACGCTCGAGGGGCCACTCGACAAATGGGCGTACTCGGTCGGCCGGCTGAACTTCATGCTCGGACGCCCGGTGCGCTTCAGCGGCCTGCAGCGCGATCGCGTGACGCGGCTGTTCCATCGCAAGCACGCGCGCTATCCGAACAAACGCGTGCACGCCGATCTGCTGGTCGACGGCGAAGCGGGGCGGCTCGCGCACAAGATGGATCACCTCTACATCCGCTCGTTCGATCACATGATCGCGAAGATGACGCGCTACGGCGTCTGGGCCGGCACGCAGATGTTCATCGAGGGGAAAGAGGCGTCGCTGCTCGGCATCCTCGGACATCCGCTGGGGAAGTTCATCCGCGATTACATCTTCAATCTCGGATTTCTCGACGGCGCGCCCGGACTGATCTCCGTCGGCATGCACGTCTACTACACGTTCTGGAAGTACGCGAAGCTGTGGGAGTTCAATCGCCTCAAGCGCCTCGGCCGGCCGGTGCCGCTGCCGGAGCTCGACCAGGAAGAGGAGCGGTGGGAACTGCCGTGGAAGCCGAAGAATTAAGAATTTCGAATTAAGAATTAAGAATTAAGAATTAAAAGGACGCGCGCGAAGCGCCACCTCAATTCTTAATTCTCAATTCTTAATTCACAATTCGGTCAGTCCGCCGGCTCCACCATCACGTGCAGCCCATCGACTGACTTCACCCGCACGCGTGAGCCTTCCGCCACCGTCGTCTTCGCGACGGCGTTCCACAGCTCGCCGTGCACGAACACTTTCCCTTCCGGCTGAAGCGGCGTCCGCGCGACGCCGATCTCGCCGACCATCCCTTCCTGCCCCGTCACCACCGGCGTCTTGCGCGCTTTGAGCACGAGGCTCATCAGGAACACGGTGATGAAGCCGATCGGGATGCTGACGGCGAGCGTCGTCGCGAGCTTCACGCGCATCTCCGGGATCGGGCTGTCGATGAGCAGCAGTCCGCCGAGGATCATGCAGATCACGCCGCCGATGCCGAGGACGCCGTGCGAGGTGAACTTCGCCTCGAGCGCGAAGAGGGCGAAGGCAGCGAGCAGCAGCGCGAGCGCGGCGAAACGCGTCGGCAGGATGTCGAGCGCGAACGCCGCGAGGAGGATGCAGATCAGGCCGACCACGCCCGGCACCACGGCGCCGGGATGATTGAACTCCGCAAAGAGCGCGAGTCCGCCGATCACGAGCAGGAAGAAGACGACGTTCGGGTTGAGGATCGCCGCGAGGATCTGCTCCTTCAACGACATCTCGTAGTTCACCACCGGTTTGCCGAGCGTCTGCAGCACGACGTGCGTGCCGTCGAAGCGCGTGACGTTGCGGCCGTTGATCGCGCGCATCAGCGACGGGATGTCGGGCGCGATGACGTCGATCAGTTTCTGGGCCAGCGCTTCCTGGTCGCTGAACGACTTCGACTCGCGTACCGCACTCTCCGCCACCGCGACGTTGCGCTGCCGCTTCTGCACGACGCTGCGCATCAGCGCCGCGGCATCGTTCTCCAGCTTCGTCTTCATCACGTCGTCCATCTTTTCGCCGAGGAGGACGGGATGCGCGGCGCCGGTGTTCGTGCCGGGCGCCATCGCCGCGACGTCGGCCGCCTCGAGGATGAAGAAGCCGGCCGACGCGGCGCGGCTGCCGCTCGGTCCGACGAACACGGCCACCGGCACCGGCGACTTGAGGATCTTCTGCACGATCGTCCGCATCGATTCTTCGAGCCCGCCCGGCGTCCGCAGCTCGATGACCACGAGCTCGGCGTGCGTTTTCGCCGCTTCGTCGATGCCGCGGCCGATGAACTCCGCGCTGATCGGATGGATGACGTCATCGACGGTCACGCGGACGATGTTCGCGTTCGCGCTCGCCGTCAGCAGGAATGCAAGAAGGATGGAGAGCCGGCGCATGAGAACAGTGTAGGACAATGGCGCGAATGGGGAAGGGCCGGTGGGCTGGCGTCGGTTGCGCGACCCTCTTTGCCCTGCCGTTCTGCGCGGCAGGAATCGCGGTGATTT
>Ga0207677_10000039_pt1 | contig 111987 bp, 80 predicted proteins | sample KBSMisM42_FD_184311 | JGI IMG/M metagenome (GOLD analysis project Ga0207677, IMG submission 184311) | Miscanthus rhizosphere microbial communities from Kellogg Biological Station, Michigan, USA - KBS Miscanthus M4-2 (SPAdes) (version 2) | ecosystem: Host-associated > Plants > Roots >...
ACGCTCGCCGAATCCAAGAAGAGTCGCCGCGACGAAGAACAGCGGAAGAATCGTCATCGGATCATGATACGGCCGTGCAGCACGGCGTTGCGGCGGGGCGCGTGCAAATCCGCGCGTCGTTTCGTGCCCGCCGCCGGTTGCTGGCGCTACGTATTCATCTGATAGTGAGCTGGCCGACAACGTGCAGCACTACCACTGATGGATTTCAACCCCAACAATCACGTCGTTCGGCTCTGTATACAGGGCATGGACAGGCAAAACAATGGCAAGCCTGAAGAAGCGAACGGACTGTTTCTTCAGGCCTGGAGCGAAGCGGCTAACGACTTCGAACGATTCATCGCTGCGCATTTCGTTGCTCGACATCAGGCGAATCTCGCCGACAAATTGCAATGGTTCCAAATGGCCCTGCAGTTTGCGCTGAAGGTCAACGACGACAGTGTCGCTGCAGCGTTTCCAGCCCTCTATTCGAGCATTGCCGAGTGCCAGGAAGCCTTAGGCGACCATGCCAACGCGAAGACGAATCACGACCTGGCCATCTCGTCCGATCGTGCGCCATCTGACCGCGGTCCCTTCTACCACGGAACGAAAGCGGATTTGCAGATCGGCGATCTACTGACTGCCGGCTTCGAATCGAATTACACCGCCGACGTCATCATGAATCACATCTATTTCACGGCTTTGGCTCACGGTGCAGGTCTCGCTGCCGCATTAGCAAAAGGCACTGGTCGCGAACGCGTCTATGTCGTTGAGCCGACCGGCAGTTTTGAACATGACCCGAATGTGACGAACAAGAAGTTTCCCGGTAACCCGACGCGTTCCTATCGCACGCAAGCACCGTTGAAGGTCGTGGGCGAGATTACGGATTGGGTACGACAAACGCCTGAAGAGCTCGAGAGATGGCGCGAGCGGTTGGCCACCGGCGAAGGGAAGATCATCAATTGACGGCGCTTGTTCCTGGCGCATTCCTCGGTCGCGCCGTGAGCATCATTCATTCCGCCACGACGATCCGATTCCGCCCGCTTTCTTTCGCCTCGTACAACGCTGTGTCTGCCCGTTCCAGAATTCGCTGCGGATCGTCTGCCGGGCCGGGGACGCCTGACCAGACGCCGATGCTCAGCGTCAACCGCGATTCCAGACCGTCGAGCGCGACGACCGACTGGTCGACGTCCCGGCGAAACGTCTCCAGCCGTTCGATCATCTCGGCTGACGGTGTTCCGGCATTGACTACGGCGAGCTCCTCGCCGCCATAGCGGATGGTGGTATCGGTATCACGGCGAAACGTCGTCCGAAGGATTGCCGCCACGTGGCGCAGGCAGGTGTCGCCGAACGGATGGCCATACGCATCATTGACATCCTTGAATCGGTCGAGGTCGATCATCGCGAGGGTCATCGTCAATGCGTTCCTCGCACAGAGATTCATCGTCGTCCCGATCACGTCGTCGAAGTGCATGCGGTTGTGCAATCCCGTGAGCGCATCGTGACGACTGATGTCCGCAAGCCGCTGATTGGCGGCGCGCAGTTCGGCGTTGACCCGCCGCAGCTTCGTGGCCCAGAACAGCGTCACGGCGCCAATGAGCGCCACCACGCTCATGACTTCCCAGAAGAGCCGGTAGTCGAATCCCTGCTCGAATCGTACGGGAAGCCAGCGATTCATGATCTCCTGCCGCTCCTCGGGCCGGATCGAGTCGACGAGCCTCTGAAACACCGCATGCAGCATCGGTTCGTCGTTGCGTGTGGCCACACTCATGAGGTTGTCGTGCCCTATGCGGCCGGCGATCTTGACGTCGGAGATCTTGTTCTCCTGCAGTACGCGACCGATGCTCATCATGTTGCCGATGAATCCGAACAACTCGCCGTCCTGGACTTTGTTCACGCCCTCCTCATAGCTGTCCACCTCGACCAGGTGAATACCGGGATGCTGCAATTTCAGAAGCTCGACGCCGGCGAAGCCTCGCATGTGCCCCAGGCGCTTCCCGCGGACCTGGTCCAGCGAGGCGACGAACGGCACTCTCACGGACGTCGCGATCACGCCGGGGATCTCGAGATAAGGGGTCGTGAAGTCGAGAAAGGAGCGGCGCGAGGGGGAGTCCATGAGCAGCGAAAACAGGTCGCACTGCCGGCGCTGTCCCAATGCGAAGGACTCGTCCCACGTCTTTGTCCGCACCAGCTCGATGTTCAATCCTCCTCGCCGGGCCATGAGCTTCATGAAATCAGCGGCAACGCCCGTATGGCGTCCCGCGGCGTCGATGCCTTCGATGGGCATCCAGTCCGGCGCCACACACATGCGGAGGGGCTTGCGGCTTTGAAGATATGCGAGCTCGGCCGGTGGCCACTGGATCTGCGCTCGCGCCGGATCAACGGCCGCGGCGTGCACAGCGAACGTGATCAGTGACAGAAAGCCGCAGACGACGGACGCAAGCAGTCGCATGAATGCGAACATGGTAGCGCTCGCAAGCGGCGAGCGAGAGTGATGGCCGATCTCGCCTAAAACCCTTCCAACAGATTCGACACCAGCGACTCCGCGAACCGTCCGGCGATCTCCTGAATGGCGCGCGTCTCCTGATCGAATGCGTCGGCGCTCTGCACGTCGACCTGGTAATTCTCAGTGAAGCGGTACTGGTCGTTTTTCCAGAGGACCTTGTCGTCGTTGCGGTGATCGACCAGTTCGATGTTGGCGGTGATGGCGACCTGGTATTGCGTGGCGCGGCCCTGTTGGTTGAAGGCGATGGGGAAGATGCCGAAGCTGTCGATTGAGCCGCGGAGGATGGCGTCGGCTTCGGCGGGCGTCTTCACGAGGCGCAGGCGGCCGCGGGAGACGAACTCGTCGGCCACCGATTGCGTGACGCGCTGCTCGAGCTCGACGCGCGTCGTCTTGTTGACGAAGGCCGGCACCTCGATCGTGTGGATCGACGGATCGAGCATGTTGCCGCGCCCCACCAGGGCGTAGCCGCAGGACGAAAAAACGAGGAGTGCCGCGAGCGCGATCAGTTTTCGCATCAGCCTTTCACCACGATGTTCACCAGCTTACCCGGCACGTAGATCTCCTTGACGATTTCTTTTCCCTCGATCCACTTCGCCACGTTGTCGTTCGACTTCGCCGCCGCGATGGCATCCTCTTTCGCCGGCGGATTGGCCACGTCGACCTGCCCGCGCAGCTTGCCGTTGACCTGCACGGCAATCGTGACGACATCTTCCTGCATCAGCGCCGGATCGGCCACCGGCCACTTCGATGTCAGGATGAATCCCTCCCCGCCCAGCTGCTGCCACAGCTCCTCGGTGATGTGCGGCGCGAACGGATGGAGCATCTGCAGCAGCGCCAGATACGCCTCGCGCGCATTCGCCGCCTCGACGTTCTCGCCGATCGCGTTCGACAGCTCCATCAGGAACGAGATCGCCGTGTTGAATTCGAAGCGCGACATGCGCTGGGTAACGGCATCGATCGTCTGATGCATCTTCCGCGTGAGCGCCCCTGCCACCGGTCCCCTGCCCTCTGCGACCTGCCCCCCCATGTTCCACACCCGCCCCAAAAACCGGTGCGCCCCGACCACGCCCTCATCCGACCACGCCGCTTCCTTCTCCGGCGGCGCGATGAAGAGCGTGTAGACCCGCTCCGTATCGGCGCCGTAACGCGCGATCAGCACGTCCGGCGGCACGACGTTGTAGTGCGACTTCGACATCTTCCCCACTTCAGCCGTCAGCTGCTTGCCGGTGCTCTTCTCGTACGGCACGCCGTCGCGATGCTCGACGTCATCGAGCATCACCCAGCCGCCTTCCGCGTTCTTATAGCCCTCTTTCGTGATCACGCCCTGGTTGAACAGCCGCGTGAACGGCTCCTCGAAATTCACGAGGCCCATGTCGAACAGCGTGCGGCAGATGAAGCGCGCGTACAGCAGATGCAGAATCGCGTGCTCGATGCCGCCGATGTACTGATCGACCGGCAGCCAGCGGTTCACGAGATCGGTGTCGAAGATCTTCTCGTCGTCGCGCGCCGAGATGTAGCGCGCGTAGTACCACGACGAATCGACGAACGTGTCCATCGTGTCGGTCTCGCGCCGCGCCTTGCCGCCGCACTTCGGGCAGCTCGCGTTGACGAACTCCTCGTGGTTCGCCAGCGGATTGCCGCGCTTGCCGGTGAACTTGACGTCCAGCGGCAGCCGCACCGGCAGCTGGTCGTCCGGCACCGGCACCATGCGGCATTGATCGCAATAGACGATCGGGATCGGCGTCCCCCAATAGCGCTGGCGCGAGATGAGCCAGTCGCGCAGCCGATAGCGCACCATCCCCTTCCCGATTCCGCGCCGCTCGATCTCGGCGATGATCTTCGTGAGCGCCTCGGCGAACTTCAGCCCGTCGATGAGCGGCGAATTGACGGCGATGCCGTGCTCCTTGTCGACGTACGGCAGTTCGCCTCCCTCAACCACGCGGACGATCGGCAGCCCGAACTCGGTGGCGAACTCGAAGTCGCGCTCGTCGTGTCCCGGCACCGCCATGATCGCGCCGGTGCCGTACTGCATCAGCACGAAGTTGCCGAGCCAGATCGGGATTTCCTGATTGGTGAACGGATTGATGGCCGTCCTGCCGGTGAACCGTCCTTCCTTCCCTGCCTCCTGGCGCTCCAGGTTCGTCTGGTTGCGCACCGACTCGATCCACTGCTCGATCTCGGCGCGATCCGGGTTGTCCGCGATCAGCGCCGGGACGTCGGGATGCTCGGGCGCGAGGACCATGAACGTCGCGCCGTAGATCGTGTCGGGGCGCGTCGTGAAAATGCGGATCGGATGTCCGAGTGACGGGACCTGGAACTCGACGTCGGCACCGACCGAGCGTCCGATCCAGTTCCGCTGCATCAGCTTCACCTTCTCCGGCCATTGCTCGAGCGTATCGAGGCCGGCGTCGAGGCGGTCGGCGTAGTCGGTGATCTTGAAGAACCACTGCTCGAGGTCACGCTGTTCGACCAGCGCGCCGCAGCGCTCGCAGCGGCCGTCGATGACCTGCTCGTTCGCGAGGACCGTCTGGTCGTTCGGACACCAGTTCACCGGCGCCTTGCCGCGATACGCGAGGCCGCGCTCGAACAGCCTGATGAACAGCCACTGGTTCCAGCGGTAGTAGCCCTCGTGGCACGACGCGATCTCCTTCGACCAGTCGTAGAGGATGCCCCAGCGGCCGAACTGCCGCTTCATGTTGGCGATGTTGCGCATCGTCGATTCGCGCGGATGGATGCCCTTCTTGATCGCGGCGTTTTCGGCCGGCAGACCGAAGGCGTCCCATCCCATCGGATTGAGCGCGGCGCGGCCCTGCATCCGGAAGAAGCGATAGAGCGCGTCGCCGAGGATGTAGTTGCGGCCGTGGCCGACATGGAGGTCGCCCGATGGGTACGGGAACATGTTGAGCATGTAGAACTTCTCGCCGGTGGGGTTGGCGACATCGACACGCGCGACTTCCGCGTCGGCCCATGCTTTCTGCCACTTCGGTTCGATCTCTTCGGGTCGGTATTGCGTCATAGAGCGACGGAGTTTAATGCATCGCGGAACGGCGGCGCGGCGGCGCCTCCGGCGGTGCAACAAACTCGTACACGCCGCGGCCGTGCGTCGCGGCGAGGAGGCGGCCGTCGGCCGTGCGCGTGAAGTCCATGACGAGCACCGGCGGCATGCCGCTGCTGATCTGGTCCCACATGCCATTGACATTCAGGCGGAACGCGCCGGCGTCGGTGCCGGCCCACAACGTCGTGCCGTCGAGGAAGAGCGTGTCGACCGGGAGATCGGGCAGACCGGCGTCGATGCGCGACCACGTCGCACCCGCGTCGGTCGTTCGATACACGTGGCCCGCGTGGTAGCCGGAGAAGGCCACCCACGCCGTCGTGCCGTCGCCGTTGGTGACGATCGAGCTGACCGCGCGCTGCGGCAGTCCGCTCGTGATGTCGCTCCACGTCGCGCCGCCGTCGGCCGAGCGCATCACGCGGCCGTGCTGCGAGCCGGTGTAGATCGCGTTCGGATTGCCGTCCGTCACCGCGATCGCGCTGACGTAATCGGTCGAATCGCGCGTCAGGTCCGTCCCCGACGTCGCGCTCCACGTCAACCCGAAATTGCGGCTGACGAACATCCGCCACGTCGCGAAGTAGACGCCGTTGCCGTTCCTCACCAGCGGCGCGATGAAGTCGATCCGCGGGCGGTCTTCGGTCGGCTCGCCGAACGTGCTGTTCGTCGCCAGCGAGCGGAGGAACTGGCCATCGATGTCGTAGAGATCGAGGTTGCCGTAGACGTAGTTCGACATGAAGTGCTGCGGGTTGTTCGGATCGAACAGCACGGTGCCGTAGTCGCCGGTCTGCGCCTCGAACCAGATCCCGCCGTTGCGGTTCGTCTGCAGGCCGTTGTCCTGCGTCAGGCCGTAGAGCCGCGCCGGATCGAGTGGATGTCCGCTCACGCCGTACAGCTCGACGAGGGATGTCGCCAGCGGTCCGGCGAAGGTGAAGCTGCGCACGCCGTCGCGGCTGATGTACAGCCCTCCGTCATTCGATAGCCACGTCGTGCCGTCACTGCCGAACGCGATCGCGTGCTGATCGGCGTGCATCGTCGCGCGCGACGACGTGAAGTTGCCGTGGCTGTCGTAATCGTTCGTCAGGTTCGTCCAGTGCGCGCCGCCGTCGGTGGAGCGCCAGAGGTCGTTGATGCCACGGAAGAGCGTGCGCGGATCGGACGGACTGACGGCGAGATAGCCGAATGCGTGCGCATCGTCCGCGATGCCGGACGTGGCGACGGTCTGCCACGTCGCGCCGGCGTCGTGGCTGGCGAGGATCTCCACGTGTTTCTTGCCCGACGCGGCGGCGTAGACCAGCGACGCGTCGAGCGGCGTCGCGGCGACGACGATCTCGGTCGCGGTGGGCGACGAAAAGACGGTGCTCCAGCTCGCGCCGCCGTCGATCGAACGGTCGATCCGCTGCGTGACGCCGGCCACGAGCGTCGTCGCGCTCACGCGCGCGAGCGAGTGCCCGAAGCCGTGCACCGTCGCGGTCCAGGTGCGGCCGCCGTCGCGCGATTCGAGGATGCCGCCGTCGATGGTGTTCGCGCCGGTTACGACGAGGTGCGCGTCCTGCACGACCCAGAGGTGCTCGGGGTTGTCGGGATCTACGACGACGCGGCGGATCGTGCCGCGCTCGATGAGCGGACCGGCGGAGATGTGGCGCCACGTCGCGCCGGCGTCGTCGGAGCGCAGTACGCCGCTGCCGAGGGTCAGGCCGATGATCGGATCGCCCATGCCGGCGTAGACGATGTTGGCGTTCGCGAACGCAATGTCGCCGACGCTGAAGTCCGACTGATCGTCGGTGACCGGCACGAAGGTCGCGCCGCCGTCGGTGGAGCGGAGGATGCCTCCGCCCGAAGCGCCGATGAGGATCGTGCGCGGGTCGGCGGGCGAGATCGCGATCGCGGTGACGCGGCCGTTCGCTGATCCGAACGGCGGCGCGACGTTGAGAAATGCGGTGCCGACCGGCTTCCAGCTGCCGACGGATTCGCTGGCCACGCGACGCGTACGCCGCAACGACTCCAGCGCTTCGCGCCGCGCGCCCGCCGGAATCGCATCGAACGGAAACGCGCGGCTCTCGACGAAGTAGCGGCCGCGCGCGTCGTCGAGCTCCGACGGCTCGCGCCGCGCGTGCGTGCAGGCGACGAACGCGAAGAGCAACAGCGCGAGGGCGCGGAAGCGCATCAGCCGATGGCGTCGATGATAGCGCTGGTGCTGCTGCGGATGCCGAGGCGCGGGAAGATGTTTTCAATCGCGAACGTGTGTGCCGGCGCGTTGAACGATGCCATCGCATCCTCGGCGAACACGATGGCGTAGTTGCGCTCCCACGCATCGCGCGCGGTCGACTCGACGCCGAAGTTGGTCGAGATGCCGCCGAGGACGATCGTCGTGATGCCGCGCCGCCGGAGCTGCAGGTCGAGTGCCGTGCCGTAGAAGGCGCCCCACTGGCGCTTCGTGATGCGGATGTCGGAGTCGGTCGCGCCGAGCTCCGGCATCAGCTCCGCCCAGTCGGCCGGGAGGGGCAACGAGACCGGCGGCTGCTGATCGACCGGCGTCTTCAGGCGATCACCGTCGTCGGCCGAATAGGTGACGTTCACCAGCACGACGGCCGCGTCGGCCTTGCGGAATGCGTCCGCGAGCTGCGCCGCGCGGGCGATGACGTCGGCGGAGGCATGCGGCTCCGTCTGGCGTGAGGTGATGCCGCGCTGCAGATCGATGAGGACGAGGGCAGTGGTCTTCGGGTCGAGCTTCATGTGGCGTAGATGAACGTCACCGGCCCATCGTTGTCAATCGACACGAGCATCATTTCGCGGAAGCGTCCGGTGCGGACGGTGATGCCGGTCGTGCCGAGCTCGGCGACGAACAGCTCGAACAACTCGCGCGCCCTCACCGGCTCCTCCGCGTTGTCGAAGCTCGGCCGCCGTCCCTTCGCGATCGAGCCCGCCAGCGTGAACTGCGACACCGCGAGGATCGCGCCGCCGGCTTCGGCAAGATCACGATTCATCTTCCCGGCGTCGTCGCTGAAGATCCGCAGCTCGCGAATCTTCTTCGCGGCATCGCGCATCGTCTGCTCTCCGTCGCCTTTTTCCACCGCGCCGAGGATGACGATCCCGATGCCGATCTCCGACACGAGCTCGTCGCCGACGGACACCGAGGCGCGGCGCACGCGCTGGATCACGCACTTCATTTCAGGAAATCCCGGACCTCGACCTTCACCCGTTTCCACTTCGGCTCGAACCACCAGCGCCACGACGCGATGCGCTTCCGCAGTCCCCGCTCCGGCCGTGCCAGCACCACCGCGTAGTACGGCGGCTCGATGGTCAACATCTTGTCTTCTTCGGCCATCAGCTGCCGCACGATCTCGTCCGGCGCCGACTGCCACTTCACGTACGGATAGACGACCGACAGCGCATTGCCGCCGTAGCCGCGCATCTGCTCCACGCGGAAGCCGAGCCGCAGCTGCTCCATGATCTCCGACGAGCGGATGGCCTCGGACGGATCGTCCGGCTGCACCGGCATCGGCAGCTGATCGACCATCCGGAATTCTTTCGGGATCGATTCGAGGATCCGCTGATGCGGCGCGAGCCGCGTCGGGTCCCACTCGTGCCGCGACGGTCCGATGAACTCGTCGAGGTAGAGGTAGCCGTCGGGCTTCAGCGCGTGCAGCACCGCGCGGTAGATCTTCTCCAGCTTGCCGACGTGGTGCAGCGACTGATGGAAGAAGACGATGTCGTAGCGGTTGCGCGGCAGCGCGGGGCGGTTGAAGTCGGACGCGAAGTAATGGATGTGCGCGCCGAGGCCCTCGGCGTCGGCTTCCTTGCGCGCGGTGTGCAGCGAGGCGACCGAGCCGTCGAACGCGTCGACGGTCTTCGCGACTTTGCGCTCGATGAGCTGCCGCTCCAGGCGGCCGGTGCCGCAGCCGATGGAGAGCGCGCGGTCGAAGGTGCGGTGGCCGAGCTGTTTTTCGAGCCATTCGACCGGCCAGAGCATCTCCGTCCCACCGATCATGGTGTTGATGCGGATTCGGACGCGGATGTCTTCCATCCAGCTCGTATGAACGGGGTCGGTGATCTCGCGATCCCAGAAATCGCCAGCGCGGGTGACGTCGGACATGAGCGCCGCATTCTACAGAGCGTGGGATTGGAACGTTCCGATACAATCGCCCGCCAGTCCAAAGGAGACGAAGCACATGATCAACAAAGTCATCCTCGTCGGCCGCCTCGGGAAAGACCCGGAAGTCCGCTCCACACCGGGCGGCACGAGCGTGGCGAAATTCACCATCGCCACCGACGAACGCTTCACCGACAAGAACGGCGAGAAGCAGGAACGGACCGAGTGGCACAACATCACCGCGTGGGGAAAGCTCGGCGAGATCTGCGGCCAGTACCTGCGCAAGGGGAAGCTGGTCTACATCGAAGGCTCCATCCGCACCGACAGCTGGGACGACAAGGAGAGCGGCCAGAAGAAATACCGCACCGAGATCGTCGCCCGCGACATGAAGATGCTCGACCGCCGCGGCGACGACGAAGGCAGCGGCGGCGGCAGCTACGGCGGCGCCTCCCGCGGCAGCAGCAGCAGTCGCGGCAGCTCGGCCCCGGCGCCCGATATGGGGGATGACGAGGAAGTACCGTTCTAGCCGGGCAGATAGCAGGTGGCAGATAGCAGATAGCAGGAGAACGAGCAGGCCGACCACCTGCTATCTGCTATCTGCTGTCTGTCGGCCCGGTGGCTGAATCGCATCCCGCCCTGCTCCGCGACACTCGTGTTACCTTCCCCGGGATGTACCCCGGCGAACGCTTCAACAGCATCACGCATCTGATCGGCAGCGTGCTCGCGCTGGCTGGCGCTTCCGTCGTCATCACGCTGGCGGCGCAGCGCGGCGGGGCGACGCGCATCACGGCGGTCGCGATCTACGGCGCGATGCTCTTCATCCTCTACCTCAGCTCGACGCTCTACCACTCGTTGCGCGGCAAGGCGAAGCGGGTGTTCCACGTCTTCGATCACTGCTCGATCTATCTCCTGATCGCCGGCACCTACACGCCGTTCACGCTCATCACGCTGCGCGGCGCGTGGGGCTGGTGGCTCTTCGGGATCGTCTGGACGCTGGCCATCGCGGGCGTGGTGAAGGACGCGATGTTCCACGGGCGGTATCGCGCCGCCTCGGTCGTGCTCTACATCCTGATGGGCTGGCTCGTGGTCGTCGCCTTCACGCCGCTGAAGCTCGCGCTGCCGCCGAACGGCATCGCCCTGCTGCTCGCCGGCGGACTCGCCTACACCTTCGGCGTCGTCTTCTTCGCGATGTCGAAGAAGGTCGCGTACACGCACGGCGTGTGGCACCTCTTCGTGATCATCGGCAGCGTCTTCCACTTCATCGCCGTCGCGCGTTACGTCGCCTGATGGAGATCCGGCCGCTCGCGTCTGCCGCCGAGGAGGAGCGCTGCGCTGCGATGATGGCGGTCAGCGATCCATGGATCACCTACGGACGCGACTACGAGGCCTGCCTTGGCAGCATTCGGCAGCCGATCAACGAGATCTACGTCGCGGTCGGGCAGGACGAGGTGCGCGGCTTCGTGTCGGTGGTCATGCAGGGCGCGCTGACCGGCTACATCCGCGTCCTCTGCGTCGATCCCAACACGCGCAGCAAAGGCCTCGGCACGCAACTCCTCGCCTTCGCCGAGGAGCGGATCTTTCGCGAGTCGCCGAACGTGTTCCTGTTCGTGTCGGAGTTCAACACGCGGGCCCGCGCACTCTACGAACGGCTCGGATACGAGCAGGTTGCGGAGATGCGCGACTACATCCAGCGCGGGTATGCGGAAGTGTTGATGCGGAAGACGGTCGGGCCACTCAAAGACTTCGTGAAGCGCTAGGTCCACCGGCCCCTCACCCGGCCTTCGGCCACCCTCTCCCCGCAAGCGGGGCGAGGGGCAATTTGGCCTTCTCCCCGCCGCGCGGGGAGAAGGTGCCGAAGGCGGATGAGGGGCGCCCGACGCCTAGGTCCACTCCTCGCGCCCAGTCCGCCCGACCCCCGGCGTCCGGTTGTTCTTCCGCCGATCGATGTCCGGGATCACCTCATCGTGATGGCGCGTCTGGCGGAACGCATCGACGAAGCGGATGCACTCCTCGATCACCTCATCGAAACTGCGCGGCGGCGGACCCGACTCGGCGCTGAGCCGGTTGCAGTGCTCGCGATAGCGCTCGCCGCGCGCGATCGCTTCCTCGTACCGCGCGCGCACCGCCGGGTCGCCGTCGATCCGCTTGCGCAGATATTTCTGCAGGTCGGGGATCCGCTCGATGTGGCTGCAGAAGAGGATCACGTCGTTGCCCGCCATCAGCGCGCGCTCGCCGATCCATTCGTACGAGCCGAGGTCGGAGACCGCGTGCATCTCCATGTCGTCGCTCACCGCGAGGCCCTCGAACTTCGCCACTCCGCGCAGCACCTCGGTCGTCACGCGATACGACAGCGACGCCGGCAGTCCCGCCTCGTCGAAGCGGGGATAGCTGCCATGTCCGATCATCACCGCGCCGGCCATCGGGCCGAGCTCGATGAACGGGATCAGGTCGCGCTGCACCAGCTCCTCGAGCGGGACGTCGATCACCGTCGCGCCGTAATGCGGATCGGCCGAGCCCATGCCGATGCCGGGGAAATGCTTCGGCATCGACGCCGTGCCGGTGCCGTGCAGTCCGCGCATGAACGCGCCGGCCAGCTCGATCACACTCTCCGGCGTGTCGCCGAACGTCCGCCGCTCGAGGCCTTTCGGCGACTGCTCGAAGCGGACGTCGACCACCGGCGCGAGATTGCTCTCGATGCCGAAGTAGCGCAGCGCCATGCCGATGACCTTGCCGCTCCACTCCGACATCTCCGCCGCGCGATCGCCTTCCGCGAAAGCCTCGGCGCTGGGCAGCCCGGGGACGATGTTCCGCAGCCGGTCGACGCGGCCCCCTTCTTCATCGATCATGAACAGCGGCGCGCGCTTCGAGATCGCCTTCACTTCCGCGATCAGTTGCCGCAGCTGCACGACGTCCTGAATGTTCCGCCCGAAGAGCACGACCGCGTACGGCGAGTGCTCCGCGAGGATGCGACGTTCCAGATCGGTGAGCGATTTGCCCACGAGGCCGATGCCGAGGAGTGAATTTCCCATCAGCTGTCCAGTTTCTCCTTCAGTTTCGCAAGCTCGTTCAGCGCCTGGAGCGGCGTGAGCGCGTCGAGCTGCAGCGTACGGATTGCAAAGAGCACGTCCTGTTCCCGCGAGTCGAAAAGGGCGAGCTGGCGCGTCGATTTCGCGGAGTGCGGGCGCGTTTCCTCGACCATCGCGCGCTCTTTCCGCTCCAGCGTCGAAAGGATCTCACGCGCGCGGTCGATGATCGTCCGCGGGATGCCGGCGAGCTTCGCCACCTGGATGCCGTAGCTCTTGTCGGCGGCGCCGGGAACGACCTTGCGCAGGAAGATGATCTGGTCGTTCCACTCCTTCACCGCGACGTTGAAGTTCGCCACGCGCGGCCGCGTCTTCGCGAGGTCCGTGACCTCGTGATAGTGCGTGGCGAAGAGCGTGATGCCGCCGCGCTCGGAGTGGTCGTGCAGATATTCGATGATGGCCCAGGCTAGCGAGAGGCCGTCGAACGTCGCGGTGCCACGGCCGACTTCATCGAGGATGATGAGCGACCGCTCCGTCGCGTTGTTGAGGATGTTCGCCGTCTCGTGCATCTCGACCATGAACGTCGACTCGCCGCGCGCCAGCTGGTCCGAGGCGCCGACGCGCGTGAAGATGCGGTCGCAGATGCCGAGCCGCGCGCTGGTCGCCGGGACGAACGAGCCGGCCTGGTTCAGCAGCACAAGCAGCGCTACCTGCCGTAGATACGTTGACTTTCCGCCCATGTTCGGCCCGGTGATCACCTGGATGCCGTTGCGGTCGCGATGGATGTCGGTGTGGTTCGGGATGAAGCGCTCGGAGACGAGCTGCTCGATCACCGGATGCCGCCCGTCCTCGATCACAAGTTCCGGCTCTTCACTCAGTTGCGCGCGAACGTAGCGGTGGCGCACGGCGATCGTGGCGAGCGACGAGAGCGCGTCGATGTCCGCCACGGCGCGCGCCGTAGCCAGCACCGCGGGCGATTCCTTCGACACCGCTTCGAGCAACTCATCGTAGAGCCGCAGCTCGATCGCGTTCGCCTTCTCCTCGGCGCCGACGATCTTCTCCTCCAGCACCTTCAGCTCCGGCGTGATGAAGCGCTCGGCGTTGACCAGCGTCTGCTTGCGGATGTAGTCGGGCGGCACGCGCGCCAGGTTCGATTTCGAGATCTCGATGTAGTAGCCGAAGACCGAGTTGAAGCGGACCTTCAGCGAGGTGATGCCGGTCCGCTGCTTCTCCGCCGCCTCGATCTCCATCAAAACCGACTTCGAATCGCGTGCGATGGAGCGCAGCGCGTCGAGCTCCGCGTCCACCCCCGGCTTGATCGCGCCGCCGTCGCGGACGTTCATGGGAGGCGTGTCGTCGATGGTGGCGGCGATGCGGTTGATGACGGAGCTGGTGTCGGGCAACTGACGATTCCGCGAGAGCAGCGGTCCCTGCAGCGGCCGCATCGCCTCCGCCAGCTCCCCCACCGCGAGCAGCGAATCGGCGAGCGTGAGGCACTCGCGCGGCGTGGCGCTGCGCAGCGTGATGCGCGAGACGAGCCGCTCCAGGTCGGCGATGCGCGCGAGGCGCGCGGTCATCTGCTCCAGGATCGCGCGCGACCGCGTCAGCTCGTCGACTGCGTCATGCCGCTCGAAGATCGCTTCGCGATTCACCAGCGGCCGCGTGATCCAGCGCCGCAGGGCGCGGGCGCCCATCGCGGTGCGCGTGCAGTTGATGACGCTCCAGAGCGACGCGCGCGGACGTCCGGCGTCGCGCGAGTCGAGGATCTCGAGGTTGGCCAGCGTCGCGGCGTCGAGCTGCAGAAAGTCGGCGTCGTTGTCGACGCGCAGCGCCTGCACGTGATCGAGCGTCCGCTTGTGGCTGGCCGAGGCGTAGCGCAGCGCGGCGCCGGCGGCGGAGACGCGGATGTCGTCGCTTTCCAGCCCGAAGCCGCGCAGGCTTTGCGTCGCAAAGTGCTTTGCGAGGTAGTCGTGCGCGCCGCGCGGCTCGAACATCGACGGCTCGACCGGCGTCAGCGCCAGTCCGAGGTGCGCAAAGCCGTCCTGCTCGCGCGGGAAGATTGCCTCGCGCGGATCGAAGCGCGCCACGTCGTCGCTCAGCCGGGCATCGTGCGCGTCGCGGTAGCGCGTCACGAAAAAATCGCCGGTCGAGACGTCGAGATACGCGGCGCCGAGCGACTCCTCGTGCGGCACGAGCGAGAGGAGGTAACACGACTCGCGCTCGACGATCGAGCTCTCGGTCGCCGTCCCCGGCGTCACCACGCGCACGACTTCGCGCCGCACCAGCCCCTTCGCCGCCGCCGGATCCTCGACCTGTTCGCAGATCGCGACGCGGAAGCCGTGGCGGATCAGTTTCGCGATGTACGAATCGGCCGAGTGGTACGGCACGCCGCACATCGGCGCCTCGTGCTCCTGCCCTTTGCCGCGCGCGGTGAGCACGAGGTCGAGCAGCGGCGCCGCCTTCTCCGCATCCTCATAGAACATCTCGTAGAAATCACCAAGGCGATAAAAGAGGATGGCATCGGGGACCTGACGCTTGATGTCGAAATACTGCTCGAGCATCGGGGTCAGTTTCGCGGGCCGGGACATGATCGAGGGGATTCTAACGGCGCGGCTGCCGAATCGTCAGAAGAGTGCCGTCGTTCGCGCGCAGCTCCACGACCACCGCCTCGCGCAATTGCGTGTGCGGGACGCGGTCGCAGAGCACGATCCAGCGATCCTCGCTCCCCGCTTCGCCGCGCTTCGCGTAGCCGACGTGCACCGCGTCGTAGCCGCGGATGCCTTTCGTCCGCAGGATGGCAATGGCGCGATCGGCCGCATCATTGCTGAGGATCCGGCCATGCCGGCGCGACGGATCCTCGGCGCCGCGCAACACAGCAAAAACAATTGCGCAAATCAATATCCACAACGCGTAGAGCGCGAAAAAGCGGCGGCGCACGGCTTGCTATGATAGCGGTCCATGACGCGCGCGGAGATCGAGCGGAAGCTCGTCGACATCGTCCGGAAGGAAAAAGACATCGACGAGGCGAAGCTGAAGCCGGAGACGTCGCTGGCCGAGGCGGGGATCGATTCGCTCGATGCGCTGACGATTCTGTTCGGCATCGAAGAAGAGTTCCACATCTCCATTCCCGATGACCGCGCGCGATCGATGACCACGTTCGGCGACATCATCGACGCCGTCGAAGCGCAGCTCGCCGCGCCGCCGTCATAAACCACGATCGTGATCCGCGTCGCCATCACCGGCATCGGAATCGTCTCGCCCTTCGGCCGCGGCAAAGCGGCGGCGCTCGACGCGCTGCGCAACGGGCGAAGCGGCATCCGCCGCATCACCTCGATCGATCCGAGCACGCTCAATTGCCAGATCGCCGGAGAGGTGCCGCTCGACGCGCACGAAGGTCTGCATCGCGGCTTCGATCGCTTCAGCCGCTTCGCGCTGATTGCCGCGGATGAAGCGGCGGAACAGGCCGGGTACAAAGACTTCGATCCGATCCGCGTCGGCGCGCTCATCGGCACAGGCCTCGGTGGCTGCGAGACGCTCGACGTCGCGTACAAGCGCGTCTACGGCGAGGGGCAGGCGCGCGTGGCGCCGGCGTCGATCGCCTGGTCGATGTACAACGCGGCCTCGAGCGCGGTGTCGTCGCGCTTTCAGGCGAAGGGCGTTTCGTACGCCGTCGTCTCCGCCTGCGCCTCGAGCGCGCACGCGATCGGCCTCGCCTACCAGGCCATCCGCTCCGGTCAGGCGGATGCGATGTTCGCCGGAGGTGCCGACGCGCCGCTGACGTTCGGCATCATCCGCGGCTGGGAGTCGATGCGCGTCCTCGCGATCGACAACGAGCATCCCGAGGAGGCCTGCCGGCCGTTCAGCGCGGACCGCAAAGGACTCGTGCTCGCGGAAGGCGCCGCCGTTTTCTTCCTCGAATCATTCGACAGCGCGCAGAAACGCGGCGTCGAGATCCTCGGCGAGATCGCCGGTTTCGGCGCGACGAGCGATGCCGGCCACCTCACCGATCCGTCGGCCGACGGCGCCGCGCGCGCGATCGCGATGGCGCTGCGCGAGGCGGGCGGCGAGCCGGATTACATCAACGCGCACGGCACCGCGACGCGCGCGAACGACGTCACCGAGACGACCGCGATCAAGCTGGCCCTCGGCGAGGCGGCGGCGCATGGCGTGCCGGTCAGCTCGACGAAGTCGATGCACGGCCATGCCATGGGGGCGAGCGGCTCGATCGAAGTGGCGTCGTCGCTCATCGCGGCCAACGCCGGCTTCATCCCGCCGACGATCAATCTCGTGACGCCCGATCCGGCGTGCGACCTCGATTACGTTCCGAACGAGGCGCGGGAAGCGGCGGTGCGGATGTTCGTTTCGAACTCGTTCGGCTTCGGCGGGATGAACGCGGTGGTCGCGGTGCGGACACGCTCAGCCGTTCATGGCAGTCAACTTGCTAGCTGAACTATGATCTTCACGCTCGGAGTTCCACGCTCGGGAGGCTCGGTTTGATCGTAGAAAAAAAGCACACTGACAATTTCACGATCCTCTACGTCGAAGGGTTGATCAAGCTGGGAGAGAGCGCCGAGTTCTTCTCCTCGGCGCTGGAGAACGTGCTGAAGAACGAAAGCACGAACGTGATCATCGACTTCACGAAGATCGACTACATCGACTCCACGGGCATCGGTGAGCTGGTCGGTTACCTCGGCAAATTCACCACGCAGAACCGCAAGCTGATCCTGGTCAACCCATCGGAGCGGATCCAGAAACTGCTCAAACTGGCCAAGCTCGACGCCGTGTTCAAGATCTACAACACGGAGGAAGAGGCCATCGCGGCGGAGTCCGGATCGCCGACGACGTCCCGGGCGTGAAGCTCGCCAACGTCTACCGCGGCGCCGAGATCGAGTCCTTCCACAGCGGCTCGATCGCCGTCGTCGACGCACGCGGGCGCCTCCTCGCCCTCGCCGGCGATCCGCAGCTGCGCACCTCCATCCGCTCCGCGGCCAAGCCGTTCCAGGGCATCCCGCTGCTCGAATACGGCGGCATCGACGAGTACGGACTGACCGGCGAGGAGATCGCACTCACCTGCGCGTCGCACGGCGGCGAGCCGATGCACGTTTCGACCGCGGCGGCGCTTCTACGCAAGGGAGAATTTGACGAAAGCGATCTTTTGTGCGGCGCGCACATCCCGTACGACGAGAAGGCCGCGGCGGAGCTGCGGGCCAGCGGCGAGCCGCCGTCGGTGCTGCACAACAACTGCTCCGGCAAGCACGCCGGCATGCTGCTGGCCACCGAGGTGATGGACGTGCCGGCAGCGGACTACATCGATGCCGCGCATCCGCTGCAGGTGCTGATGCGCACGACGCTCGCCGACTTCGCCGGCCTGCAGCCGGACGAGATCCCGATCGCGGTCGACGGCTGCGGCGTTCCGGCGTTCTATCTCTCCCTCTTTCGCGCCGCGTTCGCCTACGCCCGCCTGATGGAGACGGCCGCGGGCAAGGGGCTCGAACGTTACGAGGAGAGCGCGTCGCGCGTCGTAGAGTCGATGACGTCGTTCCCGCAATACGTCGCCGGCGCCTGGAGCATGACGACGCCGCTGATGGAAGCGTTCCACGGCAGCCTCCTGGCGAAGGAAGGCGCCGAGGGCTTTTACGCGATGGGAGTCGCGCAATCGCTCGTGCCCGAATTGAGCGATGATTGTGCGATCGGAGTGGCATTGAAGATCAACGACGGCTCGATGGGCCGCGGCCGCAATCCCGTGATCATCCGCACGCTCGACCTCCTCGGACTCGACACCGCATCCCGCCCCGAACTGCAGCGCTACCGCGAATGGCCGCTGCGCAACGTCGTCGGCACCCTCGTCGGCGAAGTGCGCGCGGAATTCGAACTGGAGTTTTTATGAAACGAGTTCTCCTGCTATCTGCCATCTGCTACCTGCTATCTGCGTGTCGCACCGTAGGCGTCTCCCGCACCTCATCCGGCTTCGCCGAGGTCTCGCCGACCGTCGCGGCCGAGATGATCCTCGACAGCAATCAGGTCGTGGTGCTCGACGTCCGGACGCCGGACCAGTATCGCGGTCCCGAGGGGCACATCGGCGGCGCGCTCAATGCGCCGTTCGATACGATCGAGCGGCAGCTGCCGGAGTTGCTGCCGTATCAGAATCAGACCGTGCTCGTGTACGGCGAGACGTCGAACGACGGCGCGCTCGCGGCGAAACTGCTGACCGTGGCTGGATTCCGCAACGTCGTGCAGATCAGCGGCGGCATGCAGGGATGGATTGAACGCGGATACCGCGTTGTTAACTCGCGATAGTTGCGCCACTTCAGTTCGAAGGACTTCCGATGAAGAAGATGTTCCTGGCCATTTCGATGGTCTCCTCCCTCGCCTTCTCCGCGCACGCCGCCGACAACGCGGCGATCACGCGCTGGGCCGAGAAAGCGCTGACGAAATGTCCCGATTCGAAGACCACCATCGAAGAGATCAAGCCGCCTCTGGCGCCGACGAACTTCGAAGTCTTCACCATCACGCAGACGTCCAGCGACAAAGGATGCGGCGGCCAGAAGTACCTCCTTTACTCGCCGACGACGCAGCAGGTGTTGATGGGACCGGTCATTCCGCTCGCCGCCGACGCGCGTCCGGCGAACGTCCGCATCGATGAGACGGCGAGCAACCTGCTCAAGACGGAGATCAAGTCGACGATCGCGCCGTTCCCGCTGCCCGACGGCATCCGCGCGGTGTCGATCGTGAAGCAGACGGAGTACGGTCCGTTCGCGTATCACGGCTTCATCGACGCGGGGCAGCACTTCCTGATCATCGGCGACCGCGGCAACCTGCGCGAGGATCCAGGCAAGACGCTGCTCGACGCGCTGAACACGTCGAGCGGTGTGCATCGCGGCAAGACGAAGTCGACGGTGAACATCGTCGAGCTGTCGGATTTCCAGTGCCCCACCTGCGGCCGCGCGCACAAGACGGTCGAGCCGATCATCGCCAAGGCCCTCGGCAAGATCAGCTACACGCGCCTCGACCTCCCGCTGTTCGAGCATCACCAGTGGTCGATCTTCGCCGCCCTCGGCGCCCGCGCGATCAACAAGGTCGCGCCGTCGAAGTACTGGCCGTACGTCAATTTCGTCTTCGAGAACCAGGAGACGATCGACAAGCAGAAGTTCGACGACGTGCTGAAAAACTACTGCGAAGACCACGACATCAACTGGGCGGCGGTGGAGAAGATCTACCGCGACCCGAAGGAAAAAGCGCTGCTCCTCGAACAGGTCAGCCGCGCCTTCGACGCCGGCATCGTGTCGACCCCGACCTACATCGTGAACGGGCAGATTCTGGGTTTTGGTCCCGAGGGGAAGTACACGATCGAGAACATCAAGAAGGCGATCGCGGCGGCGAAGTGATTGGTAGTTGGTCGTTAGTAGTTGGTCGCGCTACGGGCGCCTAACTACCATCACCCAACTACCACCTACTCCGCCCTACCACCCCACCGAAATCTTCGCCGAGTAACTCCTCCGCTCCGCCTGCGTCGCCTCGACGACGAGCTTCGGGACGAAGAGCGACACGCGGACGCCGGCGGTGTAGCGGTTGATGCTCGACTTGTCTTTCAGCGTGAAGTTCTTCGTGTCGATCGAGCCGCTGGCGTCGGTGCGCATGCGGCCGACCGCGGCGAACGGCGTGAGCGGGCCGAAGCCTTTGCTGATAAATGCTTCGACGCCGTACGTCTTCAAGCGGTACACATCGACGCCGCTCAGCTTCGTGTAGACGCCGCGCAGCGAGATCTCGGGGGTCGCGACCGTGCCGCGCACGAGCGGCATGTCGAGCGAGGCGCCGTAGATCTTCACGCCGGTGTCGTTGATCTTCGCGTATGACGCGGAGATCGTGCCGCCGCCGTAGCCCTTGGCCACGATCAGGCGCGGGACGCCGATGTAGCCGCCGCTGACGATGATGTCTTTCGGCACCGACTTCTTCCAGTAATTCGCGTTCTCGTCGATCTTCACCAGCGTCGCGCCGATGCCGATGTCGAAGTGCAGCAGGCCGCTGGCGCGCGCCGGCTGGATCGGGTCGGCGTAGATGCCCTGCGCCACGAGGCGCGAGAACTGCGCGAACTCTTCCTGCGTGATCGTGCCGTCGAAATGGATGTCGTCCGAGGCGCGCATCGGCAGCGTCGCGAGCACGATCAGAAGAGCCGCGAGATGTAGTCGTTGCTGAGCAGAAACCCCGCGGGAGTAAAGCCGACGCGCGAATCCAACCGCCGCAGCCATCCCTCGCGCAACCCACGTTCCGTCCATTCCACTGCCTCCTGTCCGCACAGCTCGACGAGCTCGGCATAGTGTATCCCGCCGCTCTGCCGCAGCCGGAGGAACAGCAGCTCGTGCCGCGTCTCCTCGGTACTCAACGTTTCGCTGAAGTCCTCGGCATGCTCCGGATCGGCGATGTAGCGATGGATGTCGCGCGTGTTGGCGAAGCGGCGATCACCTACAAACGAATGCGCGCCGATGCCGAAGCCGAGGTACGGCTCGCGCCGCCAGTAACGAAGGTTGTGCCGCGATTCCTCGCCCGGACGCGCGAAGTTGCTGATCTCGTACTGCGCCAGCCCCGCCGCGCCGAGCCGCTCGACCGCCTCGACGTACAACCGCGCGACGTCGTCCTCTTCCGGCAGCGTCGTCCGCCCGCGCGCGACCTGCACCTGCAGCGGCGTCTTCTCGTCGAGGTCGAGCATGTAGAGCGAAAGGTGTCCCACGCCGAGCGCGATCGCCTCGTCGAGCGATGCGCGGAACGATGCGATCGATTGCCCGGGCAGTCCGAGGATCAGATCGAGATTCGTCCGCATGCCGTTGGCGACCGCGAGACGCACCGCCTCGCGCGCCGCCGCCGCGTCGTGAATCCGCCCGATCTGGCGCAGCTCGTCGTCGTTGAATGACTGCACGCCGATCGACAGCCGGTTGACGCCGAGCTCGCGCCAGGCGGCCAGCGATGCGGCATTCACGTCTTCCGGATTCGCCTCCAGCGTGAATTCCGTCGCGACGGAAACGCGCGACGCGATGCGCGCCAGGTGCGCCGCCGAGGTGCGCGACGGCGTGCCGCCCCCGAGGTACAGCGTGTCGATTTCGCCGAACGGCCCCCGCGCTTCGAGCTCCCGCAGCAGCGCCGAAACGTACTGCTCCTCCAGCGTCATGTTCGTGCTGATCACGAACGGGCAGTAGGCGCAATGCGTCGCGCAGAACGGCAAGTGAATGTAGATGCCGAGGCTCACGAATATAATTCTCTCAATGTCGGACCAACCTCAACGCGGCCCGCGCCTGCTCTGGACCTTGCTCGGCGCGATGGTCATCGTCGCGCTGCTGCCGCTCCTCGTCTCGCACTGGTTCCTCATCGGCATCAATCGCGACTCGCTCGAAACGCTGGAGCGTAAGTACCTCACCCGTTCCGCCGTCGGCATCGCCACCGACGTGCAGAACCTCCTCCTCAGCAACACGCAACAGCTGACGAAAATCGCGGGCAGCATCCGCATCATGAAAAAAGCGCTGCCGCCGGGCGGTGATCCGTTCACCTACGCCGCGGAGACGAACTGGATCGCCGACTATCTCACGCCGGACAGCGACCTCCTCGCGCTGCGCCTCCTCAACACTGCCGGCGCGGGCGCCGAGGCCAAGCCGGCCGGACTCGATCCGCAGGTGCAGCAGGAGATGACGCTGGCCCTCGAGGCGGCGAAGCAGGGGCAGCCGTACACCGGCACCTTCCAGTTCGTCAGCTCGGTCAACCAGCCCGCCGTCGTCATCGCCGTGCCGGTCATCGACGACGGCAAAGTCATCGGCATGGTCGAAGGCGTGGTCAGTCTCAAGCGGATCGCCGATCACATCCGCGAAGAGGGCAAAGGCGACGTCACGGCGTTTCTCGTCGACCGCAACGGCCGCGTGCTGATGCACAGCGAGCCGAGCGTCGACGTGCAGCGGCCCGATTTCTCGAACCTCAAGATCGTGCAGGAGTTCAAGAAGAACCCGCTGCGCCTCACCGAGTCATACGCCGACGGCAACAGCGGCCGCTCCATCACGATGCTCGGCACCGTCGCGCCGGTCGGCCGTCCCGACTGGGGCGTGGTGGTGCAGAAGCCGGAAGAGAAAGCGTACGCGTCGGTGAACAAGATGATCCGCGCGACGGTCGAGTGGGGCGGCGTGGCGCTGCTCTTCGCCATCATCGCCGCGGTGCTCTTCGCCTCGAACATCGCACGGCCGATCCGCCTCCTCGCCGAGCGCACGGCCGAGATCGCGCGCGGCAACTACCAGCAGCGCGTCGAGCTGAAGACGCACAACGAGATCGGCGAGCTGGCCACGAACTTCAACGCGATGTCGACGGCCATCGAGAGCGCGGTCGAGCAGCTGAAGAAGGCGGCGAACGAGAACCACCTCCTGTTCATCAACTCCGTCCGCATGCTCGCCGCGGCCATCGACGCGAAGGATCCGTACACGCGCGGCCACTCCGAGCGCGTGGCACGTTACTCCATCGCCATCGGAAAAAATCTCAGCCTGCCGGAAAAAGAGATGCGCAATCTCCGCATCTCCGCGCTGCTGCACGACGTCGGCAAGATCGGCATCGACGACCGCATCCTGCGCAAGCCGGGCGCGCTGAGCGACGACGAGTTCGAGGTGATGAAGGGCCACCCGGCGAAGGGCGCCGCGATCATGAGCGGCGTCGCGCAGCTGATCGACATCATCCCCGGCATGAAGTTCCACCACGAGAAGTGGGGCGGCGGCGGATATCCGGATGGCATCGAGGGCGAAGAGATCCCGATGCAGGCGCGCATCGTCGCCATCGCCGACACGTTCGACGCGATGACGACGAACCGGCCGTATCAGAAGGCGATGGAGATCAACTACGTCGTCGAGAAGATCAAGAGCTTCGCCGGCACGCGCTTCGACCCGAAAGTGGTCGAGGCCTTCGTGCAGGCGGTGAAGCGCGGCGACATCCAGATCGAAGACCAGGTGAGAGGCGCCGCCTGAAACGACTCCTGCTCGCGTTCCTGGTTGCCACTCCCCTCCTCGCCGCCGACGATCCTCTTCAGGTCCAGCGGACCGCGATCGCGGCGTTGCTGCGCGGTCATCCGGACGTTGCGCTGAAGCAGCTCGGCGGCGTGAAATCGTCCGGCACGACGCAGCCGGAGCTCGACAACCTGCGCGGCCTCGCGCTGATGATGAGCGGCGACGCGAAGAGCGCGCTGCCGTTGTTCGAGAAAGCGCTGCCGCTCCCCGAGGCGCGTCTCAATCGCGCCATCGCGCTGCTGAAGTTGTCGAAGTACTCCGACGCCTCGGCCGAGCTGGAGAAGATTTACGGCGATGCGAGCTCGCCCCTTCGCGCCTCGGCTGCGTATCACGACGCGCTCGCGCTCGATGCCCTCGGCAAGCCGAACGATGCGGTGATGTGGCTGAACCGCGCGTTGGACCTCGATCCGAAATTCGACTCCGCGCTGCTCTACCTCGGCGTCCTCCGCGAGCGCCTCGGCGACCTGCAGAGCGCGGGCAAGGCCTACAAGCAGTTCCTCGATCGGCATCCCGATTCGATCGTGGCGATGCTACGCTTCGGCGTCGCTGCACAACGTGCCGGGCATCCTGAAACGGCGCGCAGGTATTTCGAAAAAATCATCGCCGCCGTGCCCTCATCCGCGGAAGCGGCCGAGGCGCGGATGTACCTCGAAATGTGGGAGTGACGGTGCCGTTCCACGGAATCCTCGCACAACTGCTCAGCTCCACGAACGGCTCGATCGCCGCGATCTTCCTCGACTACGAGGGAGAAACCGTCGCGTTGATCACGGCGCACGACGTCGAGCAGGACGAGCTGAAGGCCCTCGGCGCGTACCAGGGCATCTTCCTCGCGCAGATGCGCAGGCTCTGCTCCGATCTCGACATCGGCACGCCGCGCCGCTTCAAGGTCGAGTTCGCAAAACGGAAGGTGCTGAGCTGCGACGTCGCGGACGGCTACTTCGTCGTGATGCTCACCGCCAACGAGACGAATGAAGGCGAGGCGTGGCACCACCTCGACCACTGCAGGCAGGACCTCCTCGAGGAAATGTGATGATCCCGCTCCTGCTCGCGGCAACCCTCTCCGGCGCCATCCGCGCGCACATGACGTTCCTCGCGGACGACATGCTGGAGGGCCGCGGCACCGCGACGCGCGGACACGAGATCGCGGCGCGTTACGTCGCGTCGCAGTTCGAGGCGCTCGGCCTCGAGACGAAACTGCAGCCGGTGCCGATGCGGCGCGCGGAACTGATCGCGAGCGAGAGCCGCGTCGAGCTGATCCAGGCCGACGGCACGCGCAAGGTGCTCGCCGCGGGCCGCGACTGCATCATGGCGGGCGACTTCCGCGGCACGAGCGACGTCGAGGCGCCGCTGGTCTTCGCCGGCTTCGGCGTCACCGCGCCGGAGCATCACTACGACGATTACGCGAAGATCGACGCGCGCGGAAAAATCGTCGCGGTCACCGGCGGCGCGCCGGCCGCACTCAACGCGGAAGAGCGCGCGCACTACGCCGGGACGAAGGGCGAGAACGCCGCGGCACACGGCGCGATCGGCATCGTGCGGCTCTGGACGAAAGAGGACGAGGCGTCGGGCACGTGGGACGCGACGGTGCTGTCGTATTCGAACATCGGCAGCTTCGCCTGGCTCGACGGCGACACGCCGCATCCGTTCCTGCCGCAGCTGCGCGGCACGGCGTGGATCGGCCCGTCGTCGCAACCGCTCTCGCCGCGCATCCGCATCGTCAATCGAAGCAAGACGACGGACCTGGAAAGCCCGAACGTGGTCGGCGTGCTGCGCGGCACCGATCCGAAATTGCGCGACGAGTACGTCGTCATCAGCGCGCATCTCGATCATCTCGGCATCGCGGAACCGGTGCGCGGCGATTCGATCTACAACGGCGCGGTCGACAATGCGTCGGGCGTCGCGACGCTGATCGAGCTCGCGCGGATGTTCGCCGCGTCGCCGCCGCGCCGCTCGATGCTCTTCATCGCGGTGACGGGCGAAGAGCCGGGACTCATCGGCTCGGATTACTTCGCGCAGCGCCCGACGGTGCAGCAGAGCGCGATGGTGGCGGACATCAACATCGACGGCGCGTCGATGTGGCCGTTCGGCGCAATCTTCGCGCGCGGCGCCGATCATTCATCGCTGAAGGCGAACGTCGAGGCCAGCGGCGAGACGATCGTGCCCGATCCCTTCCCCGATCAGGCGGGCTTCGTGCGCAGCGACCAGTACTCGTTCGTCCGCATCGGCATCCCCTCGCTGATCCTCGGCGGCGCGCAACGCCCTCCCGAGGCGCGCGCCCTCGCGCTCGACTGGGTCAAGACCCGCTACCACCAGCCGAGCGACGACATGACCCAACCCCTCGACTTCGACGCCGCCGCCCGCTTCGCCACGGACCTGTTCAAGATCGCGCAATCGATCGCGCAACAGGACGCCCGCCCCAAGTGGAATCGGGGCGATTTCTTTGGGGCAAGGTTCGGGACGGCGGCGACGCGGGGCGATTAAGCCTCTTCCAACGCCTCGAGGTTCGACAGAATCGACTCGATCCGATTGCGGATTTCGCCGCGCTCCTTTTGGAAGCGGTCGTTCTCTTCTTCCAGCGTCGTCACGCGTTCGGTGGCGCCTTCGTGGTCTTTCACCTTGCTCTCGGCTTCGTCGAGGCGCGATTTCAGGGCGTCGCGTTCGCGGCGCAGCTCCTGGATGAGGGCGACGGCGCGCTCGACGCGTTCGTTGAGACGGGCGAGGATTTCGGCTTCTTCGGTTCCGGCCAGGGACATCTGGTCTTCCTTCGTTTTCTTCATAGCAATTTCACCGGTAGGAGCTCGGCCACGCGCGATGCGAGGCGTTGATGCACTTCGCCGACTTCGTCCTGCGTCAGCGAACGATCGAAGGCCTGGTACCACATGCCGAGCGTCGTCTTGATCAGGTTCTCCTCCCCTTCCGGCTCGAAGCGGTCGCGCAGACCGACCTCGTGCAGCCAGGGGACGTCGAGTGTGTGAATGGTTTCGAGGATGCGGCCGTACTCGAGGTCGCGGCCGTGCGTCATGGCCAGGATCATCGGCACACCGGGGAAACGCGCGACCGGCGTCATGGTCCACGTGCCGGTCGACGCGAGCAATGCTTCGATGTCGATCTCCGCCGCCGCGACGTCGCCCTTGAAGCCGTAGCGCTGCAGCAGCTCCGGCGCGAGGAAGCCGACCGACGCGATGCGGCGATCGCCGTTCCACACCGCGGCGCGCTGACCGGCGCGATACCAGCGGTCGTCCGATGCGGTGAACGTCAGCGGCACGTGCAGCTTCGCGGCGATCTGCTCGATGATTCCTTTGACATCGAAGAAATCGACTGCGCGTTTCGTGTCGCCCCAGAACGTCCCGAGCGTGCCGTACATCACGAGCGCCGCCTCGTGCCGTTCGCGCACCTTGCCTTCGGCCGTGCGGTGATACGTGCGCCCGACCTCAAACAGCGCGCCGTCGCGCGTGCCGTACGAGCGATTGAAGACCGCGGTCTCGAGCAGCCCGGGCAGCATCGACAGCCGCATCGACGCGATGTTCTCGGTCAATGCATTCGTGATCGTGATCGGCTGTTCATCCGACACGAGCGCGTTCGTCTCCGCGTGAATGAACGAGTACGTCGCGACCTCGGACAATCCGCAGCCGACGAGGATGTCGCGCACGCGATCCTCGGCGTCCGCGAGCGGATTCTCGTAGACGTCGCCGGTCGTGAGACGCGGCAGCATCGCGGGAATCTTGTTCAGGCCGTAGAAGCGGAGCACTTCCTCGACGAGATCCATCTCCTCGCCGATGTCTCCGCGCGAGGTCGGGACGATGACATCGAGATCGTCGCCCGCCATCTCCGCGGTGAAGCCGAGGCGGCGGAAGAGCTCGAGCGCGTAGCCGATGCCGACCGCGCCGCCCGATTGCTCGTGCAGCTTCGCCGCGCGCAGGCGCAGCCGCTTCGGTTTGATCTCGCGCGCCACGACGTCGATCAGCTCCTCGGGGGTACCGCCGGCAAGTTCGAGGATCAGTTGCGTCGCGTACTCGATCACGGCCGGACCGTCGTTCGGATCGACGCCGCGCTCGAAGCGATACGAGGCATCGGTCTTGATGCCGAGGCGGCGCGCGGTGCGGCGGATGACCGACGGATTGAACGCGGCGCATTCGAGCAGCAGGTTCTTCGTCGTGTTGCGGATCTCGCTGTTGAAGCCGCCGATGATGCCGCCGAGGCCCGTCGGGCCCTTGCCGTCGGCGATGACGCATGTTTCGGGATCGATTGTGCGCACCGCGTTGTCGAGCGTCTTGATCGACTCGCCCTTTTTGCCGGCGCGGACGATGATCGTCTGATCGGCGACGAGGTCGAGGTCGTACGCGTGCATCGGATGGCCGAGGGCGAGCATCACGTAGTTCGTGACATCGACGACGTTGCTGATCGGGCGGAGGCCGACGGCTTCGAGGCGATGCGCGATTTTCGCGGGCGAAGGTTTGATGGTCACGCCGCGGATCACGCGGGCGGTGAAGCGGGTGCACATTTCGGGGGCGTCGATGCGAATGTGGGGCGGGTTCTCCAACCCGCCCGCGGGGCGCTGAGCGGGTTGGAGAACCCGCTCCACATTGCGGCCGAACGCGGCCGCGAGCTCCTTGCCCATGCCGGCGTGCGACATCGCGTCGATGCGGTTCGTGGTGATCTCGGCATCGACGACCGTATCGTCGCCGTGCTTCTCCATCGCCTCGATCGCGTGGCCGATCTCGGTCATCCGTTCCGCGAGTTTTTCGTCGCTGATCCCGGAGAGATCGACGTAATCGCTGAGCCAGTCGCGAGAGAGTTTCATGGGACGCGGATTGTAGCCGACAGCACGGCTTCCGCGGCGTCGTGCGGATTGTTGCGCTTGTGCAGGACGTCGTCGAGCACCTGGTCCCAGTTCGCCGTCACGCTGCGCGCATGCTGCATGAATTTCTCTTTGAGCTGTGTCTCGATGCGGATGCGCACGCGGTCGCGGTTGCGGCGATCGAGCTCGCCCGACGACGCGAGGTAGTCGTAATGCTTCACGATCGCCGCGTCGAGCTCGTCGATCCCCTCGTTGCGCGACGCCACCGTCTTCACGATCGGCGGGATCCAGTCGCCGTGCTCCTCGACCAGCGACATCATCATCGTCACTTCCGTCACCGTCTTGTCGGCGCCGGGGCGATCGGCCTTGTTCACGACGAAGATGTCGCCGATCTCCATGATGCCGGCCTTGATGGCCTGGATGTCGTCGCCCATGCCCGGGACGAGCACGACCATGTTCGTCTGCACGGTGCGGATCACTTCGACTTCGTCCTGGCCCACGCCCACGGTTTCGACGAGCACGATGTCGAAGCCGGCGGCATCGAGCAGGTCGACGACGTCGTTCGTGGCCTTGGCCAGTCCGCCGAGGAAGCCGCGCGTGGCCATCGAGCGGATGAAGACGCCGCGATCGGTGTAGAGGTCCGCCATCCGGATGCGATCGCCGAGGATCGCGCCGCCGGTGAAGGGCGAGGTCGGATCGACGGCGATGATGCCGACGCGCTTGTCCTGCCGGCGATAGTGCTTCGCCAGCGAAGCGACGAGCGTCGATTTGCCCGCGCCGGGCGAGCCGGTCACGCCGATGATGCGCGCGCGGCCGGTCTCCTTGTAGATGTCGGCGAGCAGGCGCGCGGCGTCCGGCTCGTCGCGCTCGACGAGCGAAACGGCCTGCGCGAGCGCGCGGTATTTGCCGGAAAGGATGTCGCTGCCGAGGCTCATCGCTCGCTGAGAATACTTCTCGCGATGACCATGCGCTGGATTTCCGACGTCCCCTCGCCGATCGTGCAGAGCTTCACGTCGCGATAGAACTTCTCGGCCGGGAAATCCTTGATGAACCCGTACCCGCCGAAGATCTGCACGCCCTTCTCCGTCGCGCGCACGGCGACCTCCGACGCGTACAGCTTCGCCATCGCCGAGAACTGCGTCACGCGCTCGCCCGAGTCCTTGATCATCGCGGCGCGATAGGTCAAAAGCCGCGCGGCGTCGGTCTCGGTGGCCATGTCGGCGAGCATGAACTGGATAGCCTGGAAATCCGAGATCGGCTTGCCGAACGCGGTGCGCTGGCGCGAGTAGTCGCGCGCCGCCTCGTACGCGCCGCGCGCGATGCCGACCGCCAGTGCGGCGATCGAGATGCGGCCGCCGTCGAGGATCTTCATCGCGTCGATGAAGCCGTAGCCGATCTCGCCGAGGACGTTGGCGGCCGGCACGCGGCAATCCTCGAGCACCAGCTCCGCGGTGTCGGAGACGCGCATGCCGAGCTTGTTCTCTTTCTTGCCGGGGCGGATGCCGGGGCGGTCCATCTCGACCGCGAACGCGGTGATGCCGTGCTTCTGGTCGTTGCGATCGGTGACGGCGAGGACGACCGAAATGTTCGCGTAGGTCGCGTTGGTGATGAAGTTCTTCGTCCCGTTCAGCACCCACTCGTCGCCGTCTTTCACCGCGACGGTGCGCATGCCCGAGGCATCGCTGCCGGAGCCGGGCTCGGTCAGTCCCCACGCGGCGATCCACTCGCCGCTGGTGAGCTTGGGCAGCCATTTCTTTTTCTGCTCGTCGTTGCCGGCGAGATAGATGTGGCCCGTGCCGAGGGAGTTGTGCGCGGCGACGCTCAGGGCGAAACCGCTGTCGACGACGCCGAGCTCCTCGATCACGTTCGCGTAATCGATGTAGGACAAGCCCGCGCCGCCGTACTCCTCGGGGATCGTCACGCCGAGCATGCCGAGCTGGCCGGCGGCCTTGAACGTGTCGACGGGAAAATGCTGCGCTTCATCCCATTGCAGCAGGTGCGGCCTGATCTCGCTTTCGGCGAAATCGCGGACCATCTGCTTGATCTGTTTCTGTTCGTCGCTGAGACGGAAATCCATGTCGTGGAGCTCCTCGAATTGGGTCGCTCGGTAGGCGGCGCGCATTCTAGCAGATGGGAATCGCGTGCCTGATTCAGCGTCTCACCATGTATGCGCATCGCGAAAACTGCCTGCTCCGTTCTCGTTCTCCTCGCCCTCACGACCTGCGGCGGAGACCATCTCAACTCCGTCACCGCGCCTCCGAAAAACATCTCCTGCGATACGGCGTTCAACGGGACGTGGAGCTGGATCATGCAGACATGCGGCTCGTTTACGAACGGCACCGCGCCGGCGCAGCTCACGACCAGCAACGGTTGCCGGCTCACGCTCGACACCACGCCGGCCGACGCCGCGGCGAAAGGCCAGAACTTCACGCTGATCGTCGCGTTCGACACCCAGACCGCCACGCTCGAGCGCAAGGGAACGGTCTGCGATGCCATCGACAAGGGGAAGATCGTCGGCCAGAACGGCCGGCAGTTCTCGCTGCAGTTTCAGGCCACACCGACGGAAAAATGTTGTAACAACGATTACTTCGTGAACATCGCGTATTAAACTCGATCGCGATGAAGCGCCTCGTCTCCCTCGCACTGTTGCTCGCCGCCCCGATGCTCTTCGCGCAACAGAATGCGAAGAAGCTGCCGCAGAACGCCGCGGGAAAGAACGGCTTCCGCGCCGAGTTCCTCGCCGATCTCGACGAGGTGCAGAAGAAGATCATCGACCTCGCCTCCGCGGTGCCGGCGGAGAAGTACACGTGGCGTCCCAGTGCCGATGTCCGCTCGGTGAGCGAGGTCTACATGCACATCGCCGGCGGCAATTACTTCCTGGCCACGTTCGTCGGCGTGCAGCCGCCGGACGACATGCCGAAGGACATCGAGAAGATCAGCGACAAGCAGCAGGTGCTGGCCGCGCTGCGCAAGTCGTTCGAGCACGTGCGGACGGTGGTGAAGAACACGAGCGACGCCGATTTCGACAAGCCGGTGAAGCTGTTCGGAAACCCGACCACCGAGCGCGGCGTCTTCGTCACGCTCCTCAACCACCTGCACGAGCACCTCGGGCAGTCGATCGCCTACGCGCGGATGAACGGCGTCACGCCGCCGTGGTCCGTGAAGGAATGATCACCGTCTGTAGTTGACTGCATACTCCGGCGGCTCCGCGCTCACGCCGTCGTCCGTGACCGGCGCGCCCGGCGTCAGCGCGAGCGGCACGACGCCCGCCCAGACCGGCAGCGCGTAGTCCTCTTCATCGTCCGCCGGACCGCCGGTGCGGATCTTCGCCGACGCTTCGTTGATGGGGATCGACAACACGATCGTCTGCTTCAGCTCGCGCTCGTTCGGCTGGCGGACGTCCTTCGACCGGCCGCGGCAGACGTGCTCGACGAGCGCCTCCAGCGCGCGGATCTTCTCGTCGCGATCGGTCACTTCGGTCGCGGTACCAAAGACGACGACGGAGCGGTAGTTCATCGAGTGATGGAAGGCCGAGCGCGCCATCACCAGGCCGTCGAGTAGCGTGACGGTGACGCAGGCGGGGACGCCGTTGCGCAGGTTGCGCAGCATCCCGCTCGCGGGCGAGCCGTGGAAGTAGAGGCGGTCGCCGTCGCGCCAGTGGATCGTCGGGATGACGACCGGATCGCCGTGATGAACGAAGCCGGCGTGGCAGATCAGCGCCTCGTCGAGGATGCGGTGCACGGTCCCGGCGTCGTACGCGGCGCGCTGCGGGAGGCGGCGGACGGTGGTGCGGTCGGATTGAAGGGTGGCGGTCATTTCAAGGGCTCCTTCCGGATCGAAATCGTCGACGCGTGACCGGCCACGTTCTTCCAGCCGTCGGGCGACTTGACCCAGACGTCGGTGTAGCGGAGGTCGGCCTCCACGCGCTCGCCGTTGTACGTGTACTTCTGCACGATGCGGCCGGTGATGACCGCGGTGTCGCCGAAGAGGCGGACGTCGACCTCGGCCGGCTCGTAGGGTTGGAACTCGAGGCCGGGCGTGCCGAGCTCGCGCACCAGGTCGGCCCGCGGCTTGAGCTTGCCGCCGGAGGTGATGAGGACGTAGTCGTCGCTCATGTGCTTCGTGAACCACGACGCGTCTTTCGTGTAGGTGGCGACGACCAGCTCGCGGTCGAGGCGGCGGAGGTCGGCGAGATCGTCCGCGAGGCAGGGCAGCGCGGCGAGGAGCAGCAGCATTGCAATCGTCTTCATTGTTCTAGTACAATCCTTCGTCAGTGCTAGCACAAAATTACATCAGCGGCGACAGCGCCGTCAACATCGCCCGTTCCATCGAGGCGGCCGTGGCCTCCGGGAAGATCGCCGGCGGCTCGCTGCTGCCGCCCGTCCGCACCGCCGCGGAGCACCTCCGCGTCAGTCCCGCGACCGTCGCCGCCGCCTACCGCGTCCTCGGGCAGCGCGGCGTCGTGATCGCCGACGGCCGCCGCGGGACGCGCGTCCGCCACGCGCCGCCGCTGGCCATGCCGGTGCCCGCTCCCCTGCCGGCGAGCGTGCGCGATCTCGCGGCCGGCAATCCCGATCCGGACCTTCTTCCCGAGATCCCTCGCCTCGCGCACGAGCAGCGGCTCTATCGCGACGACCTCAACGACCCGCGTCTGCTCGAACTGGCGCGCAAGCAGTTCGAGGCGGACGGCATCCCGGCGAAGCATCTCTCCGTCGTCAGCGGCGCGCTCGACGGCGTGGAGCGCGTGCTGCGCGAGCATCTCCGTCCCGGCGATCGCGTCGCGGTGGAGGACCCCTGCTTCACCGGCGTACTCGATCTCCTCAGCGCGCTTTCGCTCGTCGCGGTACCGGTGACGATCGACGACGAAGGGCCGGAGCCGGACTCGCTCAAGCGCGCGCTGCGCGGCGACGTCGCGGCGCTGATCGTCACGCCGCGCGCGCAGAATCCGACCGGCGCGGCGATCACGCCTTCGCGCCAGCGCCTGCTGCGCGCGGTGCTGGCGAAGCATCCGGAGTTGCTGCTGATAGAGGACGATCACGCCGGACCGGTGGCCGGCGCGCCGTATCGCACGCTGGCCGAGGCGTCGCGCGAACGGTGGGCGGTGGTCCGATCCGTGTCGAAGTCGCTCGGCCCCGACCTCCGCGTCGGCCTCATCGCCGCCGACGCCCGCACCATCGCCCGCGTGGAAGGCCGCCAGACCCTCGGCATCCGCTGGGTGAGCCACATCCTGCAGCGGACGGTGATCGCGATCTGGAGCGACCGCCGCGTGCATGCGCTCCTGAAACGCGCCGAGCGGACGTATACGGAACGCCGCAACGCCCTCCTTCGCGAGCTCCGGAAGCGCGGCATCGAGGCCCACGGCGCGTCGGGCCTCAACGTCTGGATCCCGGTGCGCGAGGAAACGCCGGTGGTGCAGGCGCTGATGGCGGGCGGGTGGGCCGTGCAGGCGGGCGAGCGCTATCGGCTGACGACGGGGCCGGCGATCCGCATCACAATCGCAGCGCTGGAGACGGAGGATGCGGAGTGCATCGCGGAGGAGCTGGCGCGGATTTTGGCGCCGTCGCGGCGCGCGCTCGCGTGAGCGGCAGCAAGCTGCCGCACTCCTACGCCGTTGTCAGCTCGCGGGCGAACATTCCGGGCGTGTACGCGGTGATCCGTCCCGTGAACGCGGACGCGGCCACCGTCAGCGGCGACGCGAGCCACAATTTCCCCGGCCCGCTGCGGCCGCGGAAATTGCGGTTGATCGCGCTCACCGTCACCTGGTCGGTCGTGTCGGAGACGCCCGGTCCGCAGCCGATGCAGGCGCCGCAGCCGGGGTTGAGCACCACCGCACCGGCGCGCTCGAAGGTGTCGACGAGACCGTTGTCGCGCGCGAACTTTTCCACCGCCTGCGAGCCGAACTGCACGAAGAACTTCACGCCGTCGGCGACGCGCAGTCCGGCGTCGACCGCCTCCTTCACCACCTGGTGGTAGAAGACGAAATCGTCGATCTTGCCGGCAGTGCAGGAGCCGGCGTAGGCGATGTCGATCTTCACGTCGCCGATCTCGTTGATCAGCGCGCCGTTGGTCGGATCGGACGCCACGCCGTGATCGGGATCGCCCGGATGCGCGACCATCGGCTCGACCTGCGAGAGGTCGATCACGTGCGTCCCGCCGGCGTACTCCGCGTCGGGATCGGGCGAGACAGCGCGCGCGCGGAGGCGCTCGACGTCGACGCCCGGCCGCATCCGCGCGATCCATTCGAACGTCTGCTCGTCCGCTTCGACGATCGCGGTACGCGCGGAGCATTCGGTGGCCATGTTGGCCAGCGTGGCGCGCTCGTCGAGCGACAGCGAGCGGAGGCCCGGGCCGGTGAACTCCATGATGCGGTCGAGCGTCTGCTGCGGCTTCGCGTAGTGCAGCAGGATGTAGAGCATCACATCCTTCGCCGTCACGTTCGGTTTGAGTGTGCCGGTGAGCTCGAAGCGGATCGACTCCGAGACCTCGACCATGGTGAAGCCGGAGTGCGCGAGGTTCGCGTACTCGGTCGAGCCGACGCCCCAGGCGAGCGCGTTGTTCACGCCGCCCATGCAGGTGTGCGAATCGGTGGCCTGGATGAAATCGCCCGGATCGATGAACTCCTCGCGCGCGACCTCGTGGCAGATGCCCGGCGAGATCTTGTCCTTCGCCGAGTAATCGCGGCAGCCGGTGTGCGCCTGGAAGTCGCGTTGCAGCTCGCGCAGGCGATCGATCTTCGGCAGGAACGGCCGCATCTTCGAGACTTCATCGGCGTAGATCAGGTGGTCTTCGAAGATGGCGAACTTCTGTGGATTGATGATGCGGTACTGCATGCCGTACTCGTCGCCGAGGAAGTAGTGGACCTGGCCGGTGGTGAACTCGTGCGTGTAGCCGCCGTCGACGTCGACGACGACCGAGTCGCCCGGCTTCACGTACTTCGCGCCGCCGCGGAGGTGCCGCGCCAGGATCTTCTCCCCCATCGTCATCGGACGCGGCGGCGTGTCGGGCTGCGGCAGTTCGAGCTCGCCACGGTCGAGCGCTTTCGAGAACGGGAAGAGCCCGCCCTCACGCACGATCAGCTGCGAGATCGGATCGTATTTTTTGTAGAACTCCTCGAGCGGCACGCCTTCGCCCGCCTGCAGGCGGACCAGCATGTCGTGATCGCCCATCAGGAGGCCCTGATTGATGTTGTTGCCGGCATGGATCGGCGCGAACGACGCGGCGATGGCGATGCGGATGCCGCTGAAAACTTCCGACTGCGTGGCCTGCTCGCGCGAGCTGCCGACCCCCTTGCGCACGCCGCTGACGATGACTTCGAAGTTCCCCTCGCGCAGCGCGTCGGTCGGAACCACGCGCTCGCCGTTGACGATCAGCCCCGCGTACGCGTTGCGCGCGATGTCTTCCGGCTTGTAATCGAAGCAGACCCACGCCGGCGTCATGACGTCGGTGTTGATGTCGTCCATCAGCTCCTCGACGCGCAGGTCCTTCATCTGCAGATCGAGCTCGCCGCGCAGCTGCGCGCGAATCAGCTCGGGATCTTTGGTGAGGAAAAGGACGCGCTTGCCGGGGGCGAGGGTGATGATCGAAGGAGGCTTCATCGTGGATGGAAACGTATCACTTTTCGCGCTTCATCCCCTGTCGCGCCCTGATGACGAAATGCAGCGGACACCCCACCAGGCTGAGCGCCTCGCGGAACTGGTTGTCCAGGTATCGGCGATACGAAAAGTGCAACGGCTCATCGACATTCGAGAACAGCGCGAACGTCGGCGGAGCGGGGCGCAGTTGGGTGCAGTAGTAGAACCGGCGGGGGCGGCCTTTGACGGCGGGCGGCTGGTGCTGGCGGATGGCGCGCTCGAGGATCTGGTTGAGCTCCGAAGTGCGGAAACGGCGGCGGTAGGCGCCGACGATCGTGTCGATGCGGGGGAAGATCTTCTCCACGCGCCGGCCGCTCTTCGCGGAGATGAACTCCAGCGGCGCGTACTGCAGGAACTTCAGCTTGAAGCGGACCGTCTCCTCGAATTTCTTCGAGTCCTCCTGCGAGTGCTCGCCGACGTCCCACTTGTTGACGAGGATCAGCGCGGCCTTCCCCATCTCGTCCGCGTAACCGGCCACCGTCGCGTCCTGCGCGGTCACGCCGTCGACGGCATCGATCACGACGAGCGCGATCTCGCAGCGCTCGATCGCCTTGCGCGCCGAGATCACGGCGAGCTTCTCCGCTTCTTCCGTCGTCTTTCCTTTGCGGCGGATGCCGGCGGTGTCGATGATGAGATAGCGGTTACCGCCGCGTGTCAGCTCCGAATCGATCGCGTCGCGTGTCGTGCCGGAGATCGGCGAGACGACCGCGCGCTCCTCGTTCAGCAGGCGATTGAGCAGCGATGACTTGCCGACGTTCGGCCGCCCGATGATGGCCACTCGGACAGGAGCGGACGCCTCGTCCTCCTCCACTTCTTCCGTGGATGACTCACCGACGACTTCCTCGATGACGCCGGTCAGCTCCTCCAGTCCATGTCCGTGCTCGGCCGACATCGGCAACAGCCGCTCGAAGCCGAGCTCGTAGAACTCCGGCACCGCTTCTTCGGCGTCCTTGCGGTCGGTCTTGTTGACGATGATCAGCGTCTTCGACGCCAACGGCCGCAGCTGCTGCGCGATCTCCCGATCCTCGGAGACCACCCCAGCCGCGCCGTCGACGACGAAAAGAATGAAGTCCGCATCGACCAACGCGCGCTCCGCCTGCGCCTTGATCTCGCCGGCGAACGCAGACATCGGCGAGTCGCCGTATTCGAGTCCGCCCGTGTCGGTCAGCTCGTAACGGCGGCCGTCATCGAGCGTGACGACGTCGCTGAGGCGATCGCGCGTCATGCCCGGCAGGTCATGTGTCAATGCGCGGCGCTTCCCGGCCAGCCTGTTGAACAGCGTCGACTTGCCGACGTTCGGCCGCCCCACGATCACGATTTTTTTCATTAGAAGACGAATCCGTACATCGGAATGAATTGCGCCACGACGTAGAACAGCAGCGCCCCCATGACCGTGTTGAAGAAATTGAGTACGCCATTCGGCACTTCGCTGCCGTGCCTGCGATTCCAGACGCCGGCGAGGCTTTCGGCGTACGAGCCGAGGAAGGCGCAGACCGACATCACGACGATCGTGCGGCTGCGGTCGATCACGACCGAGCCGATGAACCCGGGATTGAAATGATGCGCGGTCGCGGCGACGCCGGCCAGCGCGACGAGCGCCGCGGCCACAATGCCGGCGAGCGTTCCTTCGATCGACAGCGCCCCTTCGGTCCCCGGCTCGACACGCTGGAACGTCGTGGCGAGGAACGCGCGGCGGCCGAAGAGCTGCCCGATCTCGGAGCCGGTCGTGTCACAGGCGGCGGTGGCGAGCGCGGTGATGCCCATCAGCAGCGGGAGGATCGAAAGTCCGCGCCAGACCGCGATCGCGCACAACGCGGCGACGCCGGCGTTCGCGATCGCATGTCCGGCGCCGCGGCGTCCGCCGCCTTCCTGCGCCAGTCCCGCGTGTGCCTTGCGGCGATAGCCGAGCTTCGTCACCAGCGTGCCGATGATGAAGAACGCGAGCAGCGGGAGATACAGCGCGATGCCGCCGCCGATGACGATGATCGTGCCGAGGATCCAGCCGGTGATCATGCCGGAGAGGTTCACGCCGCGCAGCAGGTAGCCGGCGATGGCCAGCAGCGTGTTCGCGCCGATCCAGCCCCAGATGATCGGCGGCGGCTCGTGAAACGGCAGCGTCTCGGTGCCGAAGATGGCGAGCGTCGCCGCGGCCGCGAACGGCACGGTGATGTTGTCGTTGACGTGCAGCGGCAGCGACTCGACGATCGTGGCGACGACCGCTGCGGCGACCGCGATGGCGATGCGGTCGTACTCGAAAAACGTCGCAGTGGCGATGGCGGCCGTCGTGCCGAGGATCAGGAAGGTCAGCGAGCCGCCGAGGCTTTTTTCGGGATTCCACGGCAGCTTGCGGATCGGCAGATGGCGGCCGACCAGCGTGGCGAAACCGTCGCCGAACGCGAGGATCGTCCACGGGATCGCGATGAAGACCGCATGCTGTTGAAACAGAAGGATGAGGATCAGTACCGAGATCGGATAGATGACGATGCCCGGGTCCCATCCGCGCTCGTGGCGTGCCACGCCCCGCCCGAGGATGCGATGCAGCAGCAGCCAGTTTCCGATGACGCCCGCGGCCGCGACGACCGCGGCGAGCGGCCACGCCAGGTATTTCAACGCAATCGCGCCGAAGCCGACGGCGATGTGGACCGACTTGCGGAGCGTTTCGTTGGTTTGATGCTGCATGGGCACCGCGCACTTTACAATGTCGCGCCGTTCATGGAAGAGCAAGCATCCGCTCCGCCGCTGCTTTCCGTCATCGTCCCCTGCTACAACGAGCGGGCGACGGTGGCGGAGCTGTTGCGGCGCGTGCGGGCCGTGCCGATCGAGAAGGAGATCATCGTGGTCGACGACCGCTCGACCGACGGCTCGCGCGACGTCGTGGCGAATCTGGCGAAGGAATGGCCGGAGATCCGCCACATCTTCCAGCCGGTGAACCAGGGCAAAGGAGCGGCAATCCGGCGCGGCATCGATGAGGCGCGCGGCGACATCGTCATCATTCAGGACGCCGATCTCGAATACGACCCCGACGAATATCCGAAGCTGATCCAGCCGATCATCGATGGCCACGCGGACGTCGTCTTCGGCTCGCGCTTCGCCGGCTATCCCCGGCGCGTGATGCTCTACTGGCACCGCCTCGGCAACACCTTTCTCACGTTTCTGTCGAACGCCACGACGAACCTCGACCTCACCGACATGGAGACCTGCTACAAGGCGTTCCGGCGCGAAGTCATCCAGTCGATCCGCCTCAATTCGGACCGCTTCGGCATCGAGCCGGAGATCACGGCGAAGGTGGCCAAGCGCGGCTATCGCATCTACGAGGTGCCGATCTCGTACTACGGCCGCGATTACTGGGAAGGAAAAAAGATCAACTGGAAGGACGGCTTCAGCGCCCTCTGGACGATCCTCAAATACGGGCTCTTCGACGATCCGTCGAGCGAGCCGACCGGCTACATCACGCTGCGCCGCCGCTCCGCGCTGCGCAATTACAACGACTGGATCTGGCAGCGCGTGCAGCGTTACGTCGGGCAGCGCGTGCTGGAGATCGGCGCCGGCACCGGCGCGATGACGCGCTTTCTGTACGGACGCGAACTGATCGTCGCGACGGACAAGGAGACGCCGTACGTCGATCGCCTGCTGAACGCGTTCCGCCGGCGGCCGGGGATCGTCGTCGAGCGTTTCGATCCGGAAGCCGATGATCCGTCGCGCCTCGCGCAATACAACTTCGACACAGTGCTCTGCATCAACGTCCTCGAGCACACGCAGAACGACGTCGCCGCGCTGCGCAACGCGTACGCGCTGCTGCAGAGCGGCGGACGCGTGATCGTCTTCGTGCCGGCCGATCGTTCGCTGTATGGCTCGCTCGACCGGAGCGTCGGACATCTGCGCCGCTACGAGCGCGATGAATTGACGTCGAAGCTGCGCGAGGCGGGATTCGAGCTCGAGGACGTCGCATTTCAGAACCGGACGTCGAAGCTCGCCTGGTATCTCAATTCGAAAGTGTTTCAGCGGGGCGAGCTGCCGTCCGCGCAGTCGAAGTTGTTCGATCGCTTCGTGCCGCTGATCCGCGCGATCGACGGGCCGAATCCGGCGACGGGGTTGAGCCTGATCGCCGTGGGAAGGAAAGCATGAGCCGCGCAGCCCTCATCCTCGCCGGCGGGGCCGGCACGCGACTTCGTCCGCTCAGCTCCGACGAATGTCCGAAGCAGTTCCTCCGCCTCTGGCGCGGCCGGTCGCTGATCGAGCTGACGTTCGATCGCGTCGCGCGGCTCGTCCCGGAGGAGCAGATCTTCATCTCGACGAACGAGCAGTATCGCGCGCTGACGCTCGAGCATCTGCCGCGGCTCAAACCGGAGAACGTGATCGCCGAGCCCGCGCGCCGCAACACCGCCCCCGCCATCGCACTCTGCTGCTTCACGATCGCCGAACGGCTCGGCGACGAGACGACGGTCGGCTGCTTTGCGTCGGATCACTTCATCGCCGACGAGCCGGAGTTCGCGCGCGTACTCGATCGCGCGTACGCGTTCGCGGAGTCGCACGACGAGCTGGTCGCCGTCGGCATCGAGCCGACGGAACCGAACACCGGCTTCGGCTATCTCGAGCTCGGCGCCGAGCTCGCGCCGCACGTGATCCGCAACGTCCGCTTCACCGAAAAGCCGTCGCTGGAAAGAGCGGAGGAGTTCCTCCGCGCCGGCAACTACGTCTGGAACGCCAGCATGTTCGTCTGGCGCGTGTCGGCGTTCCGCGACGCCCTGACGAAGGCCTCGCCCGACGTGGCAAAGGTCACGCTGGCGAACTACGAATCGATGCCGAACATCTCGATCGATTACGCGCTGATGGAGAAGGCGCCGAACGTGGCGACGATCCGCGGCGACTTCGGCTGGAGCGACGTCGGGTCGTGGGACGCGCTGCGGAAATCAGGCGCCGAGATCCCGGAAAATCTTTGAGGCGTTGTCGCGGAGGATCTTCCGCTGCGCCTCTTCCGGCAATCCGAGCGCGACGAACTCCTCCACATTTTTCTTCGGCGAGCTGACGCCGGGCGACGGCCAGTCCGTCCCCCACAGCGCCTTGTCCGCGAGCGACTCGAGGCGCGGGATGTAGCGCAGCAACGCCTTCGGCGGGATTCCCGACACATCGAAATAGACGTTCGCGTGCCGGCGCGCGAGGAACACGGCGGTCTCGCCGTACAGCGGCCGTCCGGCGTGCGCGAGGATGATCGTCAGCTTCGGGAAATCGATGGCCACATCGTCGATCGGCATCGGGTCGGCGAAGACGTTGCGTGCTTTCGGAAAAACCGAAGTTCCGGTGTGGAACATCACGGGAACACCGCGCTCCTCGCACTCGCGATAGATCTCGGAGAGCTGCCAGAGATCGCCGCGCTTGTACGCGTTCGGCGAGAAGAGCTGATGCGGCGGATGGATCTTGATCAGGCGGATGCCGAGGTCGAGGACGCGGCGGATCTCGTCGCGGACGTGCAGCTCGTGCAGCGGATTCACCGAGCCGACCGGCAGCAGACGATCGCGATGATCCTTCGTGAAGTTCGCGATCCAGTCGTTGACCGTCCGGCCGAAGCCCATGACGTCGGGCGAGACGTAGTTGATGCAGCAGGCGCGCTCGATATCGTTGTCGTCGAGGAAGCGGAGGACGTTCTCCGGCGACGCGAGGACGTCGCGCGCGCCGGCGTGCGAGGGATCGTCGATCATCGCCAGCACGTCGGGGCTGACCATCTGCCACGGCTGGACGTGGAGGTGGGCGTCGAATACGCGCGTCACGACAGCATGACCAGCCGCATGCAGACCGCGCTCGTGGGGCAGGCGTCCTGGAACTCGCGCGAGGCGAGCAGTTGCGGATGCACTTCGTCGCGGTCGATGGTCTTGAAGCCGCGTTTCCTGAAGTAATCCTCGGCGTCCGTCGTCAGCAGATAAAACTCGCGCAGGCCGCGCGAAGCGAGACGGTCAAGTAGTTGACGAACGATGCGGCGGCCGATGCCGCTCTTGCGATAGTCGGGAGTGACGGCGATGGAGCGGATGAGCGCCGCGACCTGGTACGCCTCGGATCCGCCGCAGCCGATGATCTTCGTGCCGTCACGCGCGACGACGAACGTCTTCCAGTGATCGTCGATGCCGTCGAGCGGCAGACCCGCATCCCGCAGGATCGATTTGATGAAAGGGACGTCGGCCTCGCTGGCCGCGGTGATCCGTATTTCGTTGTCCATGGGATGAGCGATGATAAACGAAAGGCCGCGCGCGATGCGCGGCCCTTCGCCCTTCTCGCTCACACGTTTCTGTTAGTGACGGCTGCCGGTGTTCGAACCGCGCGACGAGCTGTCGCTGGACGAACTGATGTCCGAGCTGCCGAGGTCGCTGCTGCTCTGGCTGGAGCTGGAGCGGCCGGTGCTGCCCTTCATACCCGAGTTGTCGACGGAGCCCGAGCGGCGGCTCGGCTCGTTCGTGAGCTCCTCGGAACGACCGATGTTCTTCCCGAAATTGGACTGCGAATCACCCTTCGACTGGCCGAGGCTGGACGACGTCGAACGATTGACGTCCCCACCGCTCGTGCTGTTGACGTTCTTGCTCATCTTGTCTCGATCACGGTTTTCCATGTGTTACCTCCGTTTTTCGTTTGTCCCGGCGCCGGAGCGCCGTTGGACAGTTATTGATAGTGCAACGGGGGTGCCATGGATCGAGCTAAAGTATTGATGCTGTTGAGCTATTGAGCTGTGCTATATAGGCGGACATGACCATCAAGAGACTGGACCACGTCAGCGTCGTCGTCGAAGATCTGGCGGCCGCAATCGACTTCTTCAATGTCCTCGGCATGACGCGAGAGGGGGAGGCGAAGATCGAGGGGCCGTGGGTGGACCGCATCAACAACATTGAAGGGATTCAGGTCGACATCGTGATGATGCGGACGCCGGACGGGCACGGCCGGCTCGAGCTCACGAAGTTCCACAATCCGCCGCTGATCGAGCTCGAACCGGCCATCGCGCCGCCGAACGCACTCGGACTGCGGAGCGTCATGTTTGCGGTGGACGACATCGACGACACGGTCGCCCGCCTGCGCGCCACCGGCGCCGAGCTCGTCGGCGAGGTCGTGCAGTACGAGAGCTCGTACCGGCTCTGCTACATGCGCGGGCCCGCCGGCATCATCGTCGCGCTGGCCGAGGAGTTGTCAGCGTAGCTCGAAGATGACCGACACGGTGTACGTGTTGTCCTGCGTCCCCGACTCCACCGGCACTTCGCTGACCGCCTCGGCTTTCGCGGCCATCACCATCCCGTACGGCCGCGGCGGCGGCGCAGCCATTCCGCCACCCTCGACGATCGAGATCGCGGGACCGAGCGTGCGGCCGGCGGCCTGCGCCAGCAGCACTGCTTTCGATTTGGCGTCATCGAACGCGGCCTTCAAGCCGGCGTCGCGGCCTTTGGTCAGGTCGGAGACTTCGAAGTTCAATCCGGACGACGTGTTGACGCCCGCGTTGATCGCAGCTTGCAGCAGTTTGCTGGCCTCGGCCGGGTTGGGTCGCGTGACCGTGATGTTGTTCGAGACGTTGTATCCGAGGATGCGGGGGAGCTTCCCCTGCTGGTAGTCCTGCTGCGGATAGATCGAGAAATTCGAGGTGCGAATGTCGCGGTCGGTGGCGCCCGCTTTCTTCAGCGCGGCGATCGTCGCGGCCACTTTCGCGTTGTTCTCGTTGACCGCTTCGTCGACGGTCTGGCCGAGCGTCTGCACGCCGACGTTGAAGCTGACGCGGTCCGGCGTGACCGTGCTGCGGCCCATGCCGCTGACCGAGATCGTTTCGCGCATTTGCGTCTGTTGCGCGAAGGCGCTGGTGCAAGTGACGAGTGTGAGAATGAGAAGCGTCCGTTTCATGGTAGAACCTCCTTCTGATGCCTGACCCCAACGATAAAGTCCCGGGACAGCCGCCGGGACGGTACTACGTCGACACGCAATGTATCGACTGCGACCTCTGCCGCGAGACCGCTCCCGACAATTTCATGCGCAATGACGAAGAGGGCTTCTCCTTCGTCCACAAGCAACCCGAGACCGAGGCCGAAGAGCTCCTCTGCAAGGACGCGCTGGACAACTGCCCGGTTGAGGCAATCGGGAATGATGGGAAGTGAGTGCTGAGTGCTGAGGACTGAGTGCTGAGTCCTCGTCGCGAAAACTCAGCACTCAGCACCCAGCACTCAGGACTCAGTGCAGTTTCTTATCCACACTCACCTGCTCATGCCAGTCGTCCGCGAGCAGCACTTCGATCAGTTCCTGCAGTTCTTCCATGTGGAACGGCTTGGTCAGGGCCGCGGTCATGTTGTTGCCTTTGGTGATCGTCAGGATGTCGCCCTTGCCCGAGGCCACGACGACGGGGGTTTGCTTGCCCTGTTGCAAGTACCAGGCGATCCACTCCTCGCCGCTCATACCAGGGAGATTGAGGTCGAGCAGGATCAGCCGCGTGTCGGGATTGCTCTGCAGCAGGCTCATCCCTTCGAGTGCGCCTGAAGCGGAGAGCACTTCGTAGCCCCGTTTCTGCAGAAATGATTTGTAGAGCGCGAGAACCTCGGGGTCGTCTTCGATTGCCAGGATCTTGTGTTGCTGCTGATTTTGCCGCGTAGCTGCTTCGGCCATCATTTCTCAATCTCCTCCGGCATCGGTCTATGGCTGAGCCAATGCGATAATCGCGCCGATGGGCATCGCACTCTGGCTTTTCGCTGGCGGCACGGCCTGCAGCCTCGCCAGGTTCATTCCAAAGCTGCGCCAACGCTGGCCCGGCGAGCTCCTGGTCGCGCTCGTCATTTCGATGCTTTGCGGCGCCCTCGCCACCCTCCTCGACTTCGGCGGCTGGATGGAGCTCGATTGGCGCGCGGGATTGTTCGCGCTCCTCGGATCGTTCACCGCCATCGGTATCTATCGACTCCTGCGAGGTGACCCCATGAAGCGATTCGCAATCGCCGTTTCTACACTTGTGCTTTTCTCGACCTGCGCCGCGTATCAGGCGCAGCACACTGGAACGGACGCCAGAGCGACTCGCCCCGAGGAGCAGGCCAGGCAGGTGAAGCACGATCCGGCGGTCACCGCGCCGTTCGAGGCCCAGCCGCTCGCGCTCAAGCAGTCGATCCTCATCTCGGAGCTCGATCATTACACCGAAGAGCTCAAGTCGAACGGCAAGTACGACTGCTGCGTGAAGCCCGGCTGCCGCGAGTGCGTGATCCGCGCGGGCGAGTGCCACTGCCGCAAGGTGATCGACGCGAACGGACCGTGCTGCGGCGAATGCACGCAGTCGTGGATCGAAGGCCGCGGCAACACCGCCGGCGTCGATCGCGAGAAAGTCCTCGAGCACCTCGGCTGCGTCCGCGAGCTTTACGAGAAGAAGACGCCCGACGGTGTGACGCCCCCCGCGACGCCTACGGCTTCTTCGAAACCGTAGGCCACGCGATCCGCTCCTTCGCCCCTCGCGATCGCGCCACGATCTTCGGCAGCAATGCGCGCACGTCGACGCGCAATCGCGCGAAGTCGTAGCCGCGATCGTTCGTGATCGCATCGATCGCGCGGACCGCTTCCTCCAGCCGCTCGATCGCCGCGCGGAACTGGTTGCGCTCGACGTGATGGATGCCGGTCGCGACCTGCATCAGCGCGCGGACGAAGTCGACCTCGTCGCGGATCGCCTCGAAGAACAGCTCCTCGAAGGCGTCCGCGGCGAGATCGAAATCGCCGGCGTTGAAGTGCGCGATGCCGGCCAGCAGTCGAGGGTCGTCGGTCATTTCGTGTATTGTCGCGCCCGATGCTTCGCGGGCTCGCGACGATCATCCTCCTCATCTTCAACCTGCTCTTCTGGGGCAGCCTCGTGCTGCTCGTCGGTCTGGTAAAGCTGGTGATGCCGACGAAGCAGAGCCGCACGCGCATCGTCCGCGTGCTCGCCTCGCTCGGCGAACGCTGGGTCGGCGGCAACGACCGGATCGCCGACGCTCTGCTGCCGGTGCAGTGGGACGTCGAAGGCGTCGAGGATACGAATTACGAAGGGCGTTACCTCGTCATCAGCAACCACGTGTCGTGGGTCGACATCTTCGCCATCCAGCGCATCTTCCACGGACGGATGGCCTTCCTTCGTTTTTTCCTGAAGCACCAGCTGGTCTGGTTTCCGATCCTCGGCCAGGCCTGCATGGCCCTCGAGTTCCCGTTCATGCACCGCTACTCGCCGGAGTATCTGCAGAAGCATCCGGAGAAGCGCGGCGAGGACTTGGCGACCGCGCGCCGCCTCTGCCGCCGCTATCGCTTCATCCCCGTCGCCATCCTCAACTTCGTCGAAGGGACGCGCTTCTCGCGCGACAAGCACGCCGATCAGGAGTCGCCGTATCGCCACCTGCTGCGGCCGCGCGCCGGCGGCATCTCGTTCGCGCTCGCGTCGCTCGGCGAGAACCTCGACGCGATGTACGACGTGACGATCGCCTATCCGGGCAACGACATCACGATGTGGGATTTCGTCAGCGGACGCGTGAAGCGAATCAAGATCCACGTCCGCCGCCTTGCCGTCCCGGCGGAGTTCATGACCTCCGCCGTGACGGAACCGGGCCCGGTGCGCGAAGCGTTCAAGGTTTGGATCGACCAGGTGTGGCGAGAGAAAGACGCTCTCCTGGACGCGCTGACACCGACGTCAGGTACCTGATCTCGCCGCCGCCTTCGACGAGGCGGAACGGCCGGATGTCGACCGTGTCGTCGCCGCGCATCACGATCACGATGCCGCGGCTCACCCCCATCGGTCCGGCCGCGAAGTAACGGACGCCGATGTCGTACCGACCCTGCACGAGCTTATCGGTGCGGATCACTTCGGGCCCGAGGCCCTGGGTGATGTCTTCGTAGAGCGAGAGGCCGGTCGCGGTCGCGCGATGGCCGTAATAGCACTCCTCCCCTTTCGGATCGATGACGTGAAGGTCGACGTCGTTCGCGTCGGTCTCCCACGACAGCGTCACGCGCAACGCGTCGCGGCGCGCGAGGTCGACGTGGTGCTCGCGCGCGCGATCCTCGATCTCGCCGCGCTTCGCCGGATCCTTCGCCAGCCAGGCGCGATAGACGTAGCCGAGCTCCTCGCGCACGACGCGTTGCGCGTCGCCGTACCACCCGGGGAACTGCTGCCGCGTCGCCGATTCGAGCACGCGCGCCGCTTCCTCGGGACGCCCTTCGCGCCACAGCAAAATCGCGAGATTGCGATAGCCGTTTACGCGATCGGGACGGATCTCAAGAGCACGGCGGAGGGGCGCCTCGGCGAGCGCGGCGCGGCCATCGCGGAGCAACAGCAGCCCCGCGCGCTGGAGCAGCTCCGGCTTCGCGGCGGCCACTTCGATGATCGACGCGTTCGCCCGCGCCGCCTCCGCCATGTTGTCGAGATGCTCGTCGGCCAGGCCGAGCACCTCGTACACCTGCGGGTTTTCGGGATCGTACGGCTGCCACGCCAGCGCGAGCGCGCGCAGCGCGCTCCAATCGCCGGATGCGGCGAGCGCTTCGCTCAGTTGGTTGTAGAGCTCGCGGTCGCCGGGAGTTTTCTTCAGCTCCGCCTGCAATTTTGCGATTTCGGTTTTCGACGGAGGCTCGTTCTTCGACCAGTTCGCATCGCTGCTGCGGCGTTCCTCGCGGCGATGCGGAGCGGTCGTCGTCACTTCGGTGAGGTTGTCGAATGAGGGCGCGCCGGAGATGACCGGCGCCGTCTGCGATGCAGCACCGAGGTCCATCCATCCGGACACGGCACCGAGGCCCTCGCCTGCGCTCGCGGACTTGGCTACCTCGTTGATCCGCTCCTCGACCCGTACCGGCGCGGGCGCCGGCTTCGGAATCGACTCCACCAGCCGCGGCAACGGCGGCGCGTCCGTCTTCCGGTCCATCCGTTCGATGCCGCCCGCGCCCACCGTGAGAATCGCCGCGAGCGCGCGGCGGTCGAGCCCGAAGCGCTGGTAATCCCACTCCGATTCGAGCACGAGCATCGTCGTGCGCGGGATCACCACGCGCTGCTCCGTGCTGATCTTCACCTGCTCCGCCGCGAGCGCCTGCCGCACCGTCTGCGACGTCTCGGCCGCCTCGCGATCGGCGAGGTAATCGAGGTTCGCGCGCCATCCTTCGCGCTCCAGCAGTGGTCCGAATGCGGACGGCGTCGCGATCGCCCCCTCCGGCTCCTTCCCCGCCTTCAGCTTGCCGATGAAGATCAGCTCATCGCCGTTCTGCACGTCGTCGAAGTGCTGCGGATAGAGCCACTCCGCCGCCGGCTCGCTCATGTCGAGCGCCACGCCGAGCGGACGCCGCAGGTCGGCCGCCGCCTCGCGTGCGCGCGCCGCCAGCGATTCGCTGAACGGAACGTGGATCACGCGCCCGCGGCCCGCGGTCAGCGCCTTCGCCACCGCCGCATCCTCGCGGCTGCCGAGGATCAGCGCGTGCAGCGTGGTGTGCGCGGGAATCGTCTGCGCAGCCTCGTCGAGATCGTGGCGCTCGGTGGCGCCGAGGGTCGCGACGAGATCGCTGGCGATGATGACGCCGTGATCGGGATGCGCCTTCGCCTCTTCGCCGATGTGCCGCAGCAGCGCGGCGAGATCGGTGCCGCCGAGGAAGAGCCGCGAGCGGAGCAGCGGCTCGATCCTGCGCGACATCTCCGCGGCCGAGCCGCTGCCGAGCGTCGCGATGTCCTGGTCGAACGCCTCGACGCGCACCGTGTCGCCGGCCGGCATCGCGGCGAGCATGGTCCGCAACGCCTCGATGCGATGCTCGGCCCCTTCGGCGGATGACGCCGAGGTGTCGACGAAGAGGAGCCACGCGTGGGGAGCGGCGGCCGTCCGCGTCTGCAGTTCCGGGCGGAGCGACGCGAGGAAGAAATCCCCCGCTCGGAGGACGCGCCGCTTCGGAGCATCGGCGGACGGCCGCCAGGTCAGATTGATGTCGTGGTCGGGGACGCTGTCGCGCTTCTCGAAGGTGATCACGTCGGCGCTCGTATGCGTCATCGCATTGCCGTCGGTCGTCGACGTCTCCCCTTCGAGCGGCTGCACCAGCGCGCGGAAGGTCAACTTGTTGACTTTCGGCAGTCCGCGCAGCGGCAGCGTGTAGGTGCGCACGCCGTCCCGCAGCGGCAGCAGCGCGCTGTACGAGATCAAGATGCGCACCGCGCCGTTCGGATCGATCGGGAAAATGCGCGCGGAGAAGCGGTTGCCCTGGTCCTGCTCCAGCAGCGCCGGATCGCGCATCTGGTGGAGGAACTGCTCGTAAACCTGGTTCGCGTGCAGCCGCTCGACGACTTCGCCCTCCATCAGCTGCCCGTTGATCTCTTTGGCGAAGCGGCTGATCGCGGCGTTCGGCGGCAGCACGCAATTGAAGCGCCCTTCGATGCGGCGCGCGGTCGGATTGCGGAAGCGGAACTCCAGCTCCGTCAGCGACAGCATGCCGTGGATCGCGGTGTGCGCGTTGAGCTCTTCGAGGATCAGCTCCTGGCCGTCGGGATCGGAAAGCGAGAAGGGTGTCTGTGCGGAGAGCTGCAGTGCCGCAAACGCGCAGATCAGGAATTGCAGGAGCTTCATGAACGTCCTCCGCGCAGTTAGACGCCGCGGCGCGGCCGAATGTAACTACACTCGTCGCGTGACCACGCTCGCGCGCCGCCTGAACGCGTTCGACGCCACGATGATCGTGATGGGCGGCATCATCGGCTCGGGCATTTTCATCAATCCGTACGTGGTCGCGCGGCAGGTGCACTCCGCTCCCCTGATCCTCGGCGCCTGGACCGCCGGCGGCGTGATCGCGCTTCTCGGCGCGTTCGTCTACGCCGAGCTCGCGGCGATCCGCCCCGAGGCCGGCGGGCAGTACGCGTACCTGCGCGACGCGTATCACCCCGCCGCCGCGTTCATGTACGGCTGGGTGCTCCTGCTCGTGATCCAGAGCGGCGGCATGGCGGCGGTCGCCGTGACGTTCGCGCGCTACACGATCGAGTTGACCGGCATTCACGCGCCCGACTGGACCATCGCCACCGCCACGCTCATCGTCCTGACGCTGATCAACTGCCTCGGCGTCCGCAGCGGCTCCAACGCCCAATCGCTGCTGATGGTCCTCAAGCTGCTCGCCATCGCCATGCTCCTCGGCGCCGCGTTCATGTTCTTCGGCAAATCGCAATTGACCATGCATCCGCTGATCGATCACGGCGGATTGCTGATGCGCTTCGCCGCGGCCATGACGCCAGTCATGTTCGCGTACGGCGGCTGGCAGACCGCGACGTTCATGTCGGGCGAGCTCGTACGTCCCGGACGCGATCTCGCCATCGGCCTCGTGGTGGGAGTGCTCGGCGTGATCGCGATCTACGTCGGCGTCAACGTCGTCTGCCTGATGGCCCTCGGCACGAACGGCCTCGCCGCGACGACGACGCCCGCATCGGCGGTGATGCGCCTCGCCTTCGGCCCGCGCGGCGGCCAATTGATCGCCCTCGGCATCGCAATTTCGACCCTGGGATTTCTCAGCCAGGGCATGCTCACCGCACCGCGGGTCTATTACGCGATGGCGCACGACAAGCTGTTCTTCAAGGCCGTCGCCCGCGTGCATCCGACGACGCGCGTGCCCATTGTGGCCATCGCATTACAAGGCGCCGCCGCCATTGTGATCGCGCTCTCCGGCACGTACGAACAGATCCTCGGATACGTCGTGTCGTCCGATTTTCTGTTTTTCGGATTGACCGGCCTGGCGGTGTTCCGATTCCGCGGCCGTAATGCCGCGCATCCGATCGGTACAGTGATCTTCGTACTGGCGTGTTGGCTCGTCGTGGCCGGCACGGTCGTCGCCGCGCCGCTCAATAGCGCGATCGGTTACGCGATCCTGCTCGCCGGCCTGCCGGCGTACTGGTTCTGGAGCCGCGCGAAGAGCGCACCGACCGCGTGACGCGCAACCATCAACGCTTCGTTGCGCGCCGCCGCACGCCGCCGGCCGGCGGCTGCCACCCGAGCTGCACGATCTCGAAGTCGCTCGCCCTGATCGCGGCGAACGCGGGGTTGAGCAGGTCGTTGTCCCAGTGCATGTCGTAAGTGCCGGTCACGTACAGGTCGGTGCCGTTGTCCGCGACGATCAGGCCGTAGGTCTTCATCGCCTGAAAGATCTTTTGCGCGACAAGCGGAAAGCGGCTGATGTCGACACTCGCCTTCAGCCGCAACCGCGCGCCCATCGGCAGCGCACCGCTCGTCCGTCCGGCGTCATGCGATGCGGGGAAGACGTAGCCGTTCGTCGCGCGCACCGTCACGCGAAACGCATGGCGGATCGGATCGGGGCTCGCCACTTCGTCATAGCGGATCAGTCCCGGCAGGATGGCCAGGCCCGCCGCGTCGGCGCTCGTCCAGCCGTCGGGGCGGCGCGTGTTCGCATCGAGCGGAAAGATCGCGCCGGAGCCTCCTTCCCACCGCGTGCCGGTCCAGCGCGTCGCGTAGATTTCGTACAGGATGCGGTTGTCGCGATCGACCAGCAGCATGTGCCTGTCGCCGTCCGCGTTCGGATCACCTCCCGCCAGGCCGCCCTCGATCCACCGCTGCTCGGTCTTCGCCTCTTCGGGGATCGGATAACCGGGCGGGCGGCCGGGGGCGGCGTAATCGCTCTCGTCGTCGTAATCGAACGTCACCGGCACGAGGGGCTGCGCTCCGGATACGACGACGTACGGCATGCCGTAGATCGGCGCATCCGGATCTCCGCTGTCGCCGCCGAAGTCGGGATGCATCGCGCGCGAGACGCCGATGAACGCGACATACGACGCGCTGTTGGGATCGACCGGCGCCGCCGAAATGTCGGTGTTCCACCAGTTCGCCGGAGGGAACAGCGGCAGTGGTGCGGGGAGCTGGCCGTTGCGGACGGGCTGGCCGAGGAGCGGGAAGGCGAGAAGGAGGGAGAGCAGTGTCGTTCGCATGGTGGCTTCAACCATTCTTCCCCTCTCTTTTCAGCAATTTGTGCCCTCCATCACGGCCGCCGGCTCATTTCGTCTTCACACTGATAACGGTTACAATTTCCCGTCGCTCCAAATAACCCAAGTGCAGTGAGAGAGGGGACTTCCCATGCCTCGTCGTTCATTCGACCGCCGTAGCCGGATTCTGCTCGCGTCGCTCAGCACCACGCTGGCGTCTGCGATCGCACTCGCGGCGGTGCTGCTCTTCAGCGGCGCGCGGGCCGAGGCGGCGCCGTATACGTTGACGTCGACGGCGCCGATTACCAACTGGAGCGATGTCACCAAGTGGAACGGCGGCACCGGCACGACCTACCCCGGTCAGAGCGCGGGTGACACCGCGACCGTCTCCCTCGGCGGCACCACGCTCAACATCAACGTCCCCATCGCCTTCCCCGTCACCCTCAACGTCTCCAACTCGATCCCGGTGACGATTCCCTCCGGCGGCAGCCTCGTGCTCGAGGCCTCGAGCAGCGCGACCTCGCAGAACACCATCACCATCCAGACCGGAGGGACGCTCGGCGTCAGTTCCACCGCCACGCTTTCGTTGTGGCAGGGACCGATCACCGTCAGCGGCGGCACCTTCGCCGTCAACGGCTCGCTCACCTTTGCAGCCGGCTCGAGCCTCACCGTGAATGCCGGCACGATCAACGGCAGCGGCACGCTGACCATCCCGTCGGGACACTTCGCGTCGTTCAACGGCAGCGGCGGTGCGATGGCCCTCGACACCGTCACCTTCGTCAACGCCGGCACCGTCACCTTCAGCGGAGCGAATGCACTATCGATCAACAACGGCGCGACCTTCAACAATCAAACGACCTTCAACTACCAGACGAACAGTGCGATCAACACGAACGCCGTCTCCAGTCCGAAGATCAACAACAGCGGCACGCTCAACGTCCTCACCGGCTTCAGTCCGACCATCAACGCCACGCTCAACAACACCGGCACGATCATCCTCTCCGACACCGGCTCGGCGCAGACCCTCACCCTCGCGGGCGGCGGCACGCACACCGGCTCGTTCAGCCTGACCAGCAACCCGAGCTCGACGATCGCCTTCAGCGGCGCGCACATCTTCAACAGTCCGTGGTCTTGGGGCGCCAGCAGCAACTCGACCTTCAAGCTGATCGGCGGCACATCCACCGTCAACTCCAGCTTCTCCACGCCGAACTTCGTGCAGACCGGCGGCCTGCTCGGCGGCACCGGCAACGTCACGGCCAGCAGCAATTTCACCTGGCAGGGGGGCACCGAGTCGGGTCCCGGCGCGACCATCATCAACGGTCCGGGCAGCATCAACGGCACGACGGCGATGACGCTCGACAATCGTCCGTTCACGGTGAGCGGCGGCTCGCTCGTCTACAACCCCGGCGCCGGCGGCAGCCTCGCCTTCACCAACACCTCGGCGCTGACGATGGGCGGCGGCTCGTTCGATCTGCAGGGCGACACGACGATCACCAGCGACGCGACCAGCCACATCGACATCACCGGCGGAACGCTCGGCAAGACCGCCGGCACCAAGACCATCGTCGGCACGATCCTGAACATCAACGGCAACGGCATCATCCAGCCGTCGGCCGGCACGACGATCTCGTTCGGCAACGGCGGCTCGCTCGGCGGCACCAGCGTCAGCGTCAACACCTCCGCGCTCAACTCCGCGCTCGAATTCAGCGGCGGGACGACGAACCTCAACGGCGGCGTGACGTTCACCAGCGGCAACCTCGGGCTGGTCAGCCCGGCCATCCTTTCGATCAACACGAACAACACAGTCAGCACGTTGAAGATGACCGGCGGCACACTCGCCGGCACCAACACGCTTAGCGCCGGCACGTTCAACTGGACCGGCGGCGTGATGGACGGCGGCGGCATCGGCACCGGCGCGCTGCTCGTGATCAACACCGCCAATATCAACGGCGCGTCGGCCACCGAGATCCGCGACCACTGGACGCTGACCAACGCCGGCACCGTGCACTACCAGCCGTCATCGCCGCTCGCGGTCAATGCCGGCGGCCTGATTCAGAACAACGGCAGCTGGCTGCTCGAGAACGGCGCGGCGATGACCTCGGACCTCACCGTCTTCGTCACCGGTCCGACGTTCACCAACGTCGGAACGCTTTCGAAGCTCATCGCCGGCACGACCTCGTTCGGCGTCCCGCTCGCCGCCGGCGGCACCATCCAGACCAATAACGCCGCCGACATCGAGCTCACCGGCGGCGGCACCTTCACCGCGCCGACGATCCAGTTCCTCAACAGCGCCGACGTCCTCGGCATCCAGACGAACGCCGTGACGATCGCCTCTTCGCCGAGCGTCAGCGGCAGCGGCACCGTGCGCGTCGGCGCGACCGGCACGCTGATCAACAGCGCCGTCACGACAATCCCCAACTTCGAGATCGACAACGGCGGGACGCTGAGCGGCGGCGGCACGCTGAACATCACCGCGGGGATGAAGGCGACCGGCGGCACCTTCACCGGCAACGGCACGACGAACCTCGGCAGCGGCGCGTCCGGCGACCTCACCTCGCTCGCCGGCAACGTCACGTTCAACATCCACACCTTCAACAACGCCGGCACCATCAACTACAACCCGGCGTTCCCCCTCGCCTTCCCCGGCAGCGGCCACTTCGTCAATCAGCCGGCCGGCATCCTCAACATCACCGGCGCGGGCGGCACCAGCACCAGCGGCACGGCGAACACGTTCGTCAACCAGGGGACGATCAACCGCAGCGGCGCCGCGACGTTCTTCACCTTCGACCTGCCGTTCACCAACAGCGGCACGGTCGACGCGCAGTCGGCCAGCAACTTCGTCGCCTTCAACAACGGCGGCTCGATGAGCGCCGGCACGATGAAGGGCTCGGTCGCCAGCGCCGGCATCGAGTTCGGCGGCGGCACGTTCAACGTCACCGGCGGGACGTGGGGGACGGTCGGCGGCATCAAGGTCAACGGCGGCGTGCTGAACATCAACACCGCGATGACCGCACCGGCCGGCGTGGCGCTGATCAGCGGCACGCTCGGCTCGACGGCGAGCGGCTCGCTGACGATGAACAGCGGCAGCACCGCGAACCTCAAGGGCGGCACCGTCTCGAACGTCACCCTGAACGCCAACAGCGGCGGCTTCATCAACTTCGACACGACGTCGGCCACGCTCACGCTCGACGGCGCCAGCCTCACGTACAACGCCGGCTCGTCCGGCCAGTGGATCGGCGGCAACACGCTGTCGATGCTCAACGCCGCCAGCATCGCTGACAGCGGCACCGTGACGTGGGGCGCCAGCGGCAACGTCGCGGTCAGCGGAGCCACGCCGACCATCACCGTCAACTCCGGCGGCACGCTGCAGAAGACGACCAGCGCGAGCCCGATCGGAGTCGGCGCGAACCTGCAGAACAACGGCGGCACGGTCAGCTCACAGGCCGGCCAGCTCCAGCTCAACTACGCCGGCACCAGCAACCACACCGGCACGTTCGACGCCGGCGCCGGTGCGGAAGTCCTCTTCGGCGCCAATGGCGGCACCAGCGTCTTCAACGGGATCAGCGGCACCGGCGTCGGTTTCCTCCACTTCATCGGCGGCATCAACACCTTCACGGCCAACTCGACGCTGACGAACCTGAAGCTCGATGCCGCGACGATCGACGGAGCCGGCACGCTGACGTTCACCGGCACCTTCGACTGGAACTCCGGCGACCTCGATACTCCGACGGTCAACAGCGGCGGCACGCTCAATCTCAACGGCGTCGGCGTGATGAACCTCGGCGCGAACCTCACCAGCGGCGCGAACTTCTCGTCGCCGACGAACGCCTTCAACATCGGCAGCGGCTTCACCTTCACGAACAACGGCACGTTCGACATCACCGGCGGCGCCGCGATCAACGGCCCCGGCACGTTCACCAACAGCGGCACGCTGACGAAGAGCTCGGCCGGCACGACGGTCCTCAGCGCGCCGTTCAATAACAGCAGCCAGGTCGACGTCAACAGCGGAAACCTCACGATCAGCGCCGGCGGCTCGGACAGCGGCACCTACAACTCGAGCGCCGGCACGACACTCGCCTTCACCGGCGGCACGCGCACGTTCACCAACCTCTCGCTCATCGGCGCGGGGGCCGGCGGCACGACCTTGTTCAGCGGCGGCGCCTTCACGGTCAGCGGCGGCTTCCAGCCCCTCGGCCCGGTCACGATCAACGGCGGCACGGTCGCGCTCAATGCCATCGGCGGCGCCTCGATCAACGGACTGACGCTCACCGCCGGCACGCTTTCCGGCACCACGCCCCTCGACCTGTCCGGCACCAACAGCTGGACCGGCGGCACGATCACCGGCACCGGCAGCTTCACCCTGAACCCCGGCGCGACGCTCGGCTTCAACAGCGGCTCCGGCGCGGCGCTCGACGGCCGCGCCCTGACCAACATCGGCACGATCACGGGATCCGTGCCGCTGCAATCGCTCGATCTTCGGAACGGTGCCTCGATCTTCAATCACACCGTCGGCATCTTCGATCTCGCGGGCAGCTTCTCGCTGACAAACAGCAGCGGCGCCGCGACGTTCAGCAACGCGGGCCTCTTCAGGAAATCGTGCTGCATCAGCCAGACGAGCTCCGTCGCGCCGGTGTTCACCAACACCGGCAACGTCGATGCGCAGCTCGGCACGATCGACTTCACGTCGTTCACGCAATCCGCAGGTACGACGAAGCTCACCGGCGGCGCGCTGTCGTCCGCCGCGACGATGAACTTCTCCGGCGGCTCGCTCGCCGGCGCCGGCTCGATCAACGCGGCGCTGACGAACAGCGGCGCCACGATCGATCCGGGCGACCCGGTCACGCCCGGCGCGCTCACCGTCAACGGCACCTTCAACCAGACGGCCGGCACGCTCGTCACCGACCTCTTCGCCAACAACTCGAACGACCAGCTGCTCGTCCCGGGCAACACCGCGACCGTCGCCGGCAACCTCAACGTGCAGCTCGCCGGCGGCTACGTCCCGGCCAGCGGCGACACGTTCACGCTGATCAACGCCGGCACGCTGACCGACACAACGACGAAGAGCTATCCGGCCTTCGGCCCGAACAACACCGGCTTCTTCACGCCGACCACCACCGCGACGACGCTCTCGCTCGCCGCCGTGATCCCGCAGGCCGACGTCGACGTCTCCGCCGCCACCGCCGCGGCGACGGTCGTCCACAACAACAGCTGGACCATCACCATCCCGGTCACGAACCACGGCCCCGCCGGCGCGACCGGTGTCACCGTCACGGTCACTCCGAGCAACGGCACGCTGACCGGCCTCGTCACGACGCAGGGCACGTGCACCGGCAACTCGTGCAGCGTCGGCTCGCTGGCCAGCAGCGCATCGGCCACCATCACCGCAACGATCAACGCGACGACGCTCTCCAGCGTCTCCGCCACCGTCACCGCATCGGCCAACGAATCCGATCCGGTGGGAACGAACAACAGCAAAGTCCTGAACGCGACCGTCACGCCGCAGGCCGACCTCGCGCTCGCCATCACCGACTCACCCGATCCGGTCAACGCCGGCGGCAGCGTCACGTACAACTACAAGGTCACGAACAACGGTCCCGACGCGGCGAGCTACAACGTCGCCGCGACGATCACGAACGGCACGATCTCCAGCGCCTCCGCCTGCACCGCGACTGCGACGACCGCGAACTGCGGCACGTTCAGCCTCGCCTCCGGCGGCAACGCCGTCTTCAGCATCGTCGTCACCGCCCCCGGCAGCGGCCCGGTGACCGCGAGCGGCACGGTGACGCCGACCAACGCCACCGATCAGACGCCGGTCAACGACAGCACGAATCAGGTCACCACCGTCACGCCGCAGGCCGACCTGCAGATCACGAAGACAGGTCCGGCCTCGAGCTCCGCCGGCAGCAACATCACCTACACGATCGCCGTGAAGAACAACGGTCCGTCCGATGCCGCGAGCGTCGTCGTCAGCGACACGCCGGGCGCCGGCCTCACCTTCGTCGGCAACAGCGGCGCCTGCAGCGGCACCTTCCCCTGCAGCCTCGGCACGCTGACCAACGGCACGACCGCGACGATCCTCGCGACCTATTCGACCTCGCCGTCGAGCACTGCCACCAGCGTCACGAACACGGCGAGCGTCACGTCGACGACCGCCGATCCGGCCGGCACGAACAACAGCAGCACGGCGACGACTCCGCTCGGCGCCAGCGCCGACGTCGCGGTCTCCGTCACCGGTCCCTCCACCGGCTCGCCCGGCTCCGGCTTCACGCTCACCGTGAAAGTGCAGAACAACGGGCCGTCGGCCGCGACCGGCGTCACGCTGTCGGCGACGAATTCGTCATCGATCTCCTTCGACTCCAACACCGGCGCCTGCAACACGCCGTACCCCTGCGCCCTCGGCACGCTCAACCCCGGCCAGTTCGTCACGATCAACTCCACCTACGGCGCCGACGCCGGCGGCAGCACCTCGACCGCGACGTTCACCGCCGCCACGTCGACCTCCGATCCGAACAGCGCCAACAACAGCGCCTCGCACACCATCACCACCTCCTGCCCGTCCAATGCGCCGTCGCAGCTCGTGCCCTACTCGAATCAGCCGAATGTCGGCACTTCCGGCACGCTGCTCTGGAACGATGTCGGCGCGGCGACCTACAACGTCTACCTCGGCCCCGCCGGCAGCGGCTGCACGACGTTCTACGGCGCCCGCTCGATGACCTTCACGCGCGACACCGCCCTCACCTACGCGCTGCTCCAGCCGGGCACGACGTACGAGTGGGCCGTCGAAGCGGTGACGCCGAACTGCCCGACCCGCAAGTCGGCCTGCGTCACCTTCACCACCGCGACGAACTGCAACGCCGCCGCGCCGCAGCCGGTCTCGCCGCTCAACGGCACCGTCGCCTCGCCCGTCACCTTCAACTGGACCGCCTCGAACGGCGCCACGCTCTACACCGTGAAAAACGCGGCCGATGATTCGGTCATCGGGACTTCCACCTCGACGTCACTCCCGAACATCGTCATTCCGGATGGTCCGTTCACCTGGTACGTCGTCGCCGACGTCCCGCAGTGCGGCCAGCTCCGCTCCGCGAACGCCACGTTCAACGGCTGCAGCATCCCGCCCGCTCCGGTCGTCGGCGCGGTCTCCGAGGCGGCCACGGGCCAGACGTACTCCGTGCAGTGGGACCGCATCCTCGGCGTGGCCAGCTACGACCTCGAGGAGGCGACCAACGCCGCCTTCACCGACGTCGTCGTGACCACGATCCCGCAGCCGGCCAGCGGCCCGGTCTCGATGTCGTTCACGAAGTCGACGTCGCAGGGCGCACTCACCTTCTTCTATCGCGTCCGCGCCAAGTCGCTCTGCAACCAGGCATTCGGTCCGTATTCGACCGACATCCGCGTCGTCGTCCTCCCGCCGCCGCCGAAGACGCAGAAGAATCCGAGCGTCACGGTGCCGGCGGGAAGCACGCTCATCGTCGTGCAGCAGGTCTTCGTCCCCGGCATCAACGACGGCATCGTCCACGCCTTCACCGCGACGGTCGATAAACCGTGGCTCAGCGTCGAGCCGGCCAGCGGCATCCTGCCGGCCGACGGCATCACGCTCGACGTGAAGGCCAACCCGACCAACCTCCCGAACGGCACCGAGACCGGCACCGTCATCGTCACGATCACGACGCCGTCATCCGGCAAGACCGGCTCGAACGGCGCGGCCGTCGTCACCGTTCCGATCTCCGTCAACCTCGTCACGCCGGTCATCCCGTCGACGAAAGACCTGCCGCCCGACAGCACGCTGATGATCCCCTCGGTCGGACATCTCGACGGCCTCAACTCGCACTGGCAGTCCGACATCCGCCTCGCGAACACCGGCTCGCAGAAGCTGCAGTACGCGCTCAAGTTCACGCCGGCCGATCCGTCGAACGGCGGCGTGAAGACCACCACCATCGACGTCGACGGCGGCGCCACCGCCGCGCTCGATGACATCGTCCGCAACTGGTACGGCATCGGCGTCCTCGGCGAGAGCGCGAACGGCGTCCTCGAGATCCGCCCGCTCACGCCGAGCGGCAAGGGCGCCCCCGACGCCACCGCGCCGAGCGTCTCCAAGGTGACGGTCGTCTCCAGCCGCACCTACACCACCGGCGACAACGGCACGCTCGGCCAGTTCATCCCGGCCATTCCGTTCAGCTCCTTCATCGGCAAGGCGACGCAGCAGGCCGCGGCCGCGGTGCTCAGCCTGCAGCAGATCGCGCAGTCGTCGCAGTACCGCACGAACGTCGGCATCGTCGAAGGCTCCGGCCAGCCGGCGAATGTCCTCATCAGCATCTTCGACGTCACCGGCAAGAAGCTGAAGGACGTCCCGCTGTCGCTGAAGGGCGGCCAGCAGCTGCAGGCCGCGAGCTTCCTCGCCAGCGTCGGCATCCCGAGCCTCGACGACGGCCGCATCGAGGTGAAGGTCACGAGCGGCGAAGGACGCGTCACCGCGTACGCCTCGGTCGTCGACAACAAGTCGACCGATCCGTTGCTCGTCACCGGCGTCCGCCTCGCCGGCGCCACCGCCGACAACTACGTCGTGCCGGGCGTCGCCGACATCAACACCGGCGCGGCCAACTGGCGCACCGACCTCCGCATCTTCAACGGTGCCGCCGCCGCGCAGAACGCCACCGTCACCTTCTTCCGCCAGGGCGCCTCGCCGCTCGCGCAGAACATCGTCATCAACGCCGGCGAGATCCGCGCGCTCGACAGCATCGTGCAGTCGCTTTTCGGCGTGAGCAACGCCGGCGGCGCGGTGCACGTCACCACGAGCGGCAACTCCAGCCTCATCGTCAGCGGCCGCACCTACAACGCGACGCCGGCCGGCACGTACGGCCAGTTCATCCCCGCCGTCACCACCGCCGACTCGATCGCCGCCGGCGACCGCCCGCTCCAGATCCTGCAGGCCGAGGATTCGGTCCGCTATCGGACGAACCTCGGGCTGGCCGAGGTGACCGGCAAGCCGGTCGGAGTCGACGTGCTGGTGAACCTGCCCGATTCGAAGGTCACGCCGGTCGTCCACGTCGACCTCGCCCCGAACGACTTCCAGCAATTCAACGTCTTCCGCGCCCTCGGCATGGAAAACGTCTACAACGCCCGCATCTCGATCCGCGTCACCGACGGCGACGGCCGCATCACCGCGTACGGCTCCGTCGTCGACATGCTGACCAGCGACCCGACGTACGTCCCGGCATTGCAGTAAAAAGGCTTTTGAGCGGTTGAGCTGTTCAGCGATTGAGCTGTTCAGCCGCTCAAAAGCTGAATCGCTTCGCAACCCGCGGGAGGAGCGATTGAGCCGCTCAACAGCTAATCGAACCAAGTTCGCGAGTCAGGAAAGGCGAACATGGCGAGCGACGGTCCGAAGAATCATCTTGGGCGCTGCAGGGACGTGGCCGATCGATCCCAGCGACTTGGCGAGGTCCGCAGGTGCATCAAAGGCTGATGGCTCATGTGTCGCGCGCTCCTGCCACCACCCACGAAAAAACGGAACGACATGGAGCCGAAACATTGTGGGAAAAACTGATAACCGGCGTGTGAGTTGAGGTTCGGCACGGGACTGTAGCGCAAGCGCATCGAGGACCGACGTCTCAGGAAGAAGGCTCATGGCAAGATCACTCAACATACCGACGGGCGACTCCGGCGTCGCGGCCGCTTCCCCACTTCTGATCGCGACGAGCGCCGCCAAACGATCTGCGTGCGCGGCTGCGGCAAGAAATGTCGTTTCCACGATGTCGCGGCATGCGGCCCACACGGGATCGCTTTCCGCAGCGGCCGCGGCGGCACGGGTGAATTCCCGTGCGGATGCGCGGCGACCCTCACCCGTTAATCGACTTACAGCGAGGAATGCTGGCACGACGCTGAAGGACATCGCAATGATCCGCCCTTCTGCGTTAGTCGGAAGCCCATCATTTTCCCATCCTCGCGCCATCGCCTGTCCGAGTCCCATGACATCGACAAACTGCCGGTCGGCTATCAAGTGCGGCAGCGCGAGGAGCGCGACCGTCCGGCGCCACTCCGGAATGTGTTCGGCTGCGTAGGCTAGGGCAGCGTAGCTCCATCGGCGGGTGCGTGTGTCGCAGCGGCGTTGATCGGCGACCGCGGCGAGCCCGAGGAGTACACCGAAATAGATCTTCTCAGTAAAGATGTCTGCCTGCAGTGTCAGATCGATGAGGAACGCTCCCGATCGTGGCTCACCGTAGGGTCGACCCTCTATATCCGTTTTCGGCGGCTTTCCGGTCCGATACGTGTTCGCAAGATACCCTCCCGCCCAATGGAAGCGCACGACGAGGCCACGCCACCGTGCTGTCTTGTCCTCCCGCGCAAACAACTCCTCCGCCGCGCAATCCCAGAGGTCCAGTGCCACCTCGCGATTACCTGCGAACCAACACGACAGTGCGTGTTCCGACTGGGCCACGATCACATCAGTCGACGTACGATATGGATTCACGCGTGTCGCCGCGACGGCCTCGTCAGCCCATGCTACGGCTTCCTCATAGTCAGCGGCCGCCGCCGCGGCTTGCGCCGCCTTAAGGAGCGCCGTCGGGAGTACGGACGATCCAGCAGGACGAATTGCAAGTGCATCCCGGAACGCGATCACGGCCTCAAGATGCTGCCCCGCGTAGAGATACTGACTCGCGGCGATCTCCTTTACCAGGAAGCTGCCGTGGGGATCGTTCTGCGCGAAGAAGGGGATGTCTGTCGAGAGCGCGATCGCTCCGCGAAGATCGTCCTCGTACTCTCCACGTACCACGATGCGACCACGGCGTGCGGCGGCGAACAATAGCGACGCCGAATGCGCGGTGCTCCACGTTTCGATCGACACGAGAACCGCGTGTATTCGCGCCCATGCCCGTTCGCCCAACGGGCGTGCGGACTCGTTCAGCCAGAAGGCGTTCGCGAGTGTCACGACGTTCATCTCATCTCGAAGGAATTCGTCGCGCGCACCGGCAGGAACGAGGTCGAGCGCGTCGAGCCACGCGCTAAGGTGTTCTTCTGATTCAACGCCTCCCGCCGTCAGCTCAAGCATGAGCGGCCATGTTTCATCGAGCGAAGATGGGAACGGGCTCCCCGCGAATCCGCTCGCAGACGGGCGCAGCATCGCTGCTAATCGAAGATATCGGATTGCACGCGCGGGCGCGGACCGGCCCGTTGCACGCGCTTCCCAAAACGCGGCGGCGGTCACCGCGAAGCCCTCCCGCGGCGTCGCGGCACCAAGGAGTTCGTCGAGTTCGTCGAGTAGCACGTCGACAGGGCGCCCGTGTTTCCGCCGAGCGGCGATCTGCATCATCCGAACGACGATGCGTAAATCAAGTGGGATTTCTAGCGGCAGCCGCGCGCCGACGAGAAAGTCGACGATGGACGGCCCGCCGAGCTGCTTCATCTTCCGCGCGACCTCCACGCTGTAAAGCAGCATTGAGGCGGCCTTCCCCCATTCCGCCGCAAGAAGAAGGAGCGTTACAGCTTTCGCCGCATCGTGCTCCTCGATCGTTTCGCGGAAGAAAAGGTGCTCTGCTGCAACGGCATACGTCGACCGGTGCTCCGGCGCTATCATCTTTTCATCGAACTTCGCCGCGTTCACCCATGTAATGAGTTCCTGAAACGAGAGCTTGAGCAAATCCGGGCGAGCTTCGGGTGGCCCCACACCAGACCCGTGTGACATCGTCGTTAACTGCGCCAGGTATGTAGCGACGACGCCTTCCAGTTCCTCAACGCGTTGCCGCAAATGCTCTGCAGCAAGACGCTCTTCGATACGGGCACGTGTGCGGGCCGTACCCCCACCGCCCGCTGCCTCGGCAAGTGTCGACTTCGCATCAGTCGTAAGCGTCTGCGTCCGCGGCACGAGGAGACGCCAGCCACCACCTGCAGTTTGTTCAATGCGATCTGTAAACGCCCAATACGCGACTCGCGTCTCCGTGTTCACCAGCACGACGATGACGGGCAACGCGTACTCCCGCCAGTACTGCACGTGCCGGTCCTTCGGACGGAAGACGAATCCATCGGCGACGGCGTGACGGAACCATCGCGGTGACGCCTTGATCTGCACACCGAGTTGGCGGCCCGTCTCGACGCCCTCGTCGTCCGTCACCTCGAAATGTGCATCGATGCCATAGTCGGTTCCGATCTTGTCCTGTGGCCGATATATCCAGCCGAGGTCGAGATTGACGATCGTCTCCACGATCGCGGTGCCGCCGCTTCCCGTACGGTCGTTATGGCGCTTCACGCTGCGATTGTGACATCCGGTCAGGGAAACCGTCGAACAGGTAGAAGCTAGAGTTCTTCGTCGAATATGCGGGGGCGTCTACACGGCATATTCGCCCAACTCGCCTGCTCGTCAGCGAGCCTATTCGTCGAGACCGACATCGCGCCGCAATTGCGCGAGGGACCGCGGTCGCCCCTTTCCCGTTCGTACCCGGGCGAGCGCGCGGAGCAATCTTTCCGCGTTCTTCGGCGACCGGAGCAGATGCGCCGTTTCGATCAGGCTACGCAGCTCGTCGATGGCGCTGGGAGCACCGTCGTCGCCGCCACGTCGATGATCTGTCGCCATCTTTGAAGTATAGGTGGGGACCGGCATACCGTCCTCCTGCCAACTGCCCCCCGCCCCCCGCCAACTGGCCAAACGTGAGTTCCATCACGTCCGCTTTTCCATCCCGAACGTAAGCTTTCCGTGGTCGGTTTCCCCAACGAACGCCCATTCGTTATTTGATGAAACCGGGTTAAAATCACCGTTCGCTTCAACACAACGACGGTCCTTGGTCCGAGGACGGAGAGAACATGTTCAAGTCGCGGTTCGCGAGCTTCTGGCTCGTGTGCGTCGCTGTACTCGCCGTACCCATTCATGCGGCGACCCTCACGTCGGTCGTCAGCGGCAACTGGAACACTGCCTCCACCTGGTCGCCGCAGCAGATCCCCACGTCGTCCGATGACGTCGTCATCGTGGGCGGCACCGGCGTCTCCATCCCCACCGGCTACGCGGCGTTCGCCAAGAGCCTCACCATCCAGGGCGACATCGTCAGTCCGGCCAGCCTCGATCTCGACGCGTCCGGCGCCTCGCTCACCATCACCAACGGCGTCACCATGACCGCGCCCGGCGGCTCCGTCGTCGATCAGGTCATCGTCGGCCAGGGAGCGCTCGCCTGCGGCGGCAACATCTCCATCGACGCCGGCGTGAGCGGCGGCATCTCGCGCGTCGTCGTCAGCAGCGGCAGCGTCACCGCCAACTCCATCTCCTTCGCCGGCACGTCGACGAGCACCGAAGTCAAGTACGTGGGCAACGGATCGCTCGTGCTCAGCGGCGACCTCGGGACCGGCGGCACCTTCTCCGCGTCCACCGGCGCCGTCGAATTCAACGGCAGCGGCGCGCAGTCTGTCGGGCCGTACGCCTACTACACGCTCGACATCAACAAATCGAGCGGCACCGCGACGCTGGCCGGGCCGATCAGCGTCGGCACTACCGGCGTCGGCGGCAACCTGATCATCCTCGGCGGACGACTCGACGACAACGGCAACCAGATCACCGGCAACGGCACCGGCTCGCTCTCCATCGCCAACGGCGCCGAGCTCGATCTCGGCTCGGGCGCCGGCTCCACGCTGATGCCGTCCTTCAGCAGTTACTCCTTCGCCTCCGGCAGCACCGTCGAGTACAAAGGACAGGCCGCGGGGACGATTGCGTCGACGCCGACGTACGGCAATCTCACCATCGATACCGCCACGGCGACCGCCAGCATGTCGGGCAACACCACCGTTGCCGGCAACGTCACGATCGTCACCGGCACGCTCGACCTCGGGAGCTTCACGCACAACGTCGGCGGCAACTGGACCAACAGCGGCTCGGTCAACGCGAGCACGTCGACCGTCAACTTCAACAGCGCCTCGACCTCGCAGGCCATCAGCCGCGGCACGTCGGCGTTCAACAACATCACCTTCAGCGGCGCGGGGACGAAGACCATCACCGGCAACGGTCTCTTCGTCAACGGCAATGTCGTGATCAACAGCGGCTCGAACTGCGACTTCGGCGCGCTGCTGCACCAGATCGCCGGCAGCTGGACCAACAACGGCACCTTCGCCGGCACCGGCTCCACCGTCGATTTCAACAGCGCGAGCGGCCCGCAGAGCATCGGCAGCAGCGGCTTCTTCAACCTCACCTTCACCGGCGCGTCGACGAAGACCGCCACCGGCGCGCTGACGATCGCGAACAGCGTCGTCATCAACTCCGGCTCCAACTTCAACCCCGCCGGCTTCACGCACAACGTCGGCGGCAGCTGGACGGCCAGCGGCACCTTCACGCCCGGCAGCAGCACCATCAACTTCAACGGCGGCTCCGCGCAGAACATCGGCGCGACCACCTTCAACAACGTCACCTTCAGCAACGCCGGCACCAAGACCTTCACCGGCAACGTGGCGGTCAACGGCAGCCTGACCGTCAACAGCGGCGCAACGCTCAACGGCGGCACCGGCTCGCACACGATCGCCGGCAATTTCACCGTCGCCGGCACGGTCGTCAACAGCAGCAACAGCTGGACGTTCAACGGCGGCTCGGCGCAGAGCATCGGCGGCGCGGGCGGCGCGCAGTTCGCCAACCTCACGCTGAGCAACGCCAGCGGCATCACGCTCACCGGCTCGACGCTCGTCAACGGGACGCTGGCGCTCGGCTCCACGCTCGTCACCACCGGCGCGAACGTGATGATCGTCGGCGCCGCCGGCTCCGTCACGCGCTCCAGCGGCTATGTCATCGGCGAGCTGAAAAAGAAGAGCGCCACGAGCGCCGTGACCTTCGATGTCGGCACCGCCGCCGGCTACTCCCCCGTCGCCATGGTCATCACCGGCACGACCGACCTCGGCGTCGCCGCGGTCGGCGGCAACTCCTGCTGCTTCTTCGCCGGCTCCAATCACCTCAATCATTACTGGCAGTTCCTGCCGTCGAGTCCCGTCACCGCGAACCTCACGTTCACCTGGCCGGTAGCAGAGGTGACGGGGACGGAGGCGAATTACATCCTGGCGAATTACGCCAGCTCGTGGACGTACGCCGGCGGCACCATCAACACCGGCGCGCACACCGCGACGCTCAACAGCGCCTCGCTTCCGGCGAGCCTCGTCAGCTGGATCGTCGGCGAAGCGGCGAGCCTCGCCGGCACGCCGGTGATCGCCGGCTTCACGCCGACGTCCGGCCCCGTCGGGACCTCCGTCGTCATCAGCGGCAGCGCGCTGACCGGCGCGACCGCCGTCGCCTTCAACGGCACCAACGCCTCGACGTACTCGGTCGACAACGACGGCCAGATCACCGCGACCGTGCCGGTCGGCGCGACCACCGGCCCGGTCTCCGTCACCTCGCCGGGCGGCACCGCGAGCAACGGCACCTTCACCGTTTCGCCGGCGCCGACCATCGCTTCGTTCTCGCCGACCGCCGGCAGCATCGGCGTGACCGTCGTCATCACCGGCAGCGCCTTCACCGGCGCCACCTCCGTGACGTTCAACGGCACGTCGGCGAGCTACACCGTCAACAGCGACACGCAGATCACCGCGACCGTGCCGAGCGGCGCGACGACGGGCCAGCTCGTCGTCGTGACGCCGAGCGGCAGCGGCACGTCCGTTGGAACGTTCACCGTCAACGCGCCGGGCCCGATCCAGAGCGCCGCCAGCGGCAACTGGAGCTCCCCTTCGACCTGGTTCAACAACGTGCCGCCGGGGACGTTCGACAGCGTCGAGATCCTCAACGGCCACACCGTCACGCTCACCGCGGGCGCCACCTGCGCCGGCCTCGCCGTCGACTCCGGCGCCACGCTGAACCTCGGCTCGAACACGCTCACCGACAGCGCCAGCGCTTCGTTCTTCGGCACCGTCAGCGGCAGCGGCACGCTCCTCTTCTCGGGCAACGGCAACGACTCGATCGACGGCATCGCCACGCTCGCGCCGCCCGTCGCGTTCCAGGGCGACCGCACCTTCGCCGGCAGCGCCGCGCTGTCGTTCAGCAGCGGCTTCAGCATCACCACCGGCGCGACGGTCACGAACAATGGCCAGGTCCACGTCGACAACACCAACGGCATCACCGGCACCGGCGCGTTCGTGCAGGGGACGAACGCCGTCGTCACGAACAGCGGTCCGTTCCTCCCGAGCGGCTCGCTCACCGCCAGTGCCTCGCCGAACCTCATCGACTACAACGGCGCCGCGCAGACCGTGAAGGCGACGACGTACCACAACCTCATCCTCTCCGGCAGCGGCACGAAGGACATCACCGGCCTCTCCACGATCAACGGCAGCTTCACGCTGAACGGCTCCGCCTCGGCGACCGCGACGACGGGCCTGACCATCGGCGGCGACGTCACGCTGCAGAGCGGCACGAGCTTCAACCTCGCGACGTTCTCGCACTCCGTCGCCGGCAACTGGACCAACAACGGCGGCAGCGTTACGCAATCATCGTCGACCGTCACGTTCAACGGCAGCACGGCGCAGACGATCGCGCGCGGCACGCAGGGCTTCAACAACGTCGTCTTCAGCGGCGCCGGTGCGAAGTCGGTGTCGGGCGCGGGACTCTTCGTCACCGGCGACGTCACCATCAACTCCGGCGCGACCTTCAACGGCGGCGCGCTGGCGCACCAGGTCACCGGCAACTGGACGAACAGCGGCACGTTCAACCCCGGCACCTCGACCGTCGAGTTCCAGGGCGCGACCTCGTCGACGGTCGGCGGCGACTTCAGCACCGTCATCATCAACAAGAGCGGCGCGGCGACGGTCACGATCGGCGTCGACATCGACGCGACGTCCACCACGCAGCTCTCCGCCGGCACGCTCGTCATCGGCGCGAAGAACCTCATCACCGGCTCGATCACCGGCAGCGGCGCCATCACCATGACGACGGGCAAGATCTTCCTGACCGGCAACAGCAACGCCTGGAGCGGGACGTTCACGCCGGGCAGCGGCACGGTCGAGATCAACGGCACCTCCGCGCAATCGATCCGCGGCGGCACCTACAACAACGTCAAGATCAACAAGGCCACCGGCACGGCCACGATGGCCAACGCCCTCACCGTCAACGGCCTGCTCTACATCGCTTCCGGCACGCTCGCCGACAACGGCTTCCAGATGGTCGCCGGCGGCAGCGCCACGCTGCAGATCGACAACGCCGGCACGCTGAAGCTCGGCAGCGGCGTCTCCGCGACGACGCTCCCCAGCTTCACGACGTCGACGCTCGCCACGAGCAGCACCGTCACGTACGGCGCCGGCTCGTCGTCGCAGCAGATCAACTCCACTCCGTCCTACGGCCACCTCGTCGTCGACTCCGGCAGCGGCTCCGGCATCACCAAGACGCTCACCGGCTCGACGCTCAACGCCGCTTCGCTCGACGTCACCAACACCGGCGGCACCGTCACGCTCGACCTGCAGGGGAAGACCGCGAACATCAGCGGCAACGTCGGCGGCAACGGCGCGATCTCCTTCGCCACGACGACCGGCAATCTCAACATCAGCGGCAACTTCGCCAGCACCGGCACCTTCACCGCGGGCCTCAGCACCGTCACCTTCAACGGCAGCGGCGCGCAATCGATCCGCGCGACGACGTACGACAACGTCGTCATCGCGAACAGCGGCACCGCCACGCTCGCCGGCACAACGACCGCCAACGGCACCTTCACCGTCAATCCCGGCGGCTCGTTCTCGATGGGCACCGCCTTCCTGCGCATCTTCGGCAGCGGCTCGAACAGCGGCACGTTCGACGCCGGCTCGAACACGCTCGACCTCCGCGGCGACTTCGCCAACAACGGCACGTTCGTCGGCACCTCCGGCACCGTCGGCTTCAACGGCAGCACCACGCAGAACTGGAACGGCAGCTTCGCCACGACGCTCAACGACGTCAGCGTCGCGAATGCGGCCGGCGTCAACATCAACAACAGCATCACCGCCGGCGGCACCTTCACCCTGAACGGCGGCAACGTCACGATCGCCGGCGGCCAGCAGGTGGCCATCGGCTCGACCGGCCTGGTGACGCGCTCGAACGGCAGCTACTTCATCGGCAAGCTGCAGATGTTCGTGCCGGCCGCGACGCTCGTGACGTTCCACCTCGGCACCGCGTCCGGCTACGCGCCGGTCGACGTCACGCCGGCCGCGGGCGGTCCCTTCACCATCACCTCGGTCAGCGGCGCGCAGCCGAACCGCACCGGCGTCAACACGCTCTCGCGCTACTGGACGATCGCCGCCGCGGCCACGCCGTCGGCCGACATGCAGTTCTCCTGGAACGCCGCCGACGTCGCCGGCAGCGAAGCGATCTACACCGCCGGTCGGTACAGCGGCGGCTGGACCCGTCCGCCGACGACCATCAACACGACCAACCACACCGCGACCGTCACCGGCATCACCACGTACGCCGGCGACTGGACCGCGGGCGAGCCGCTGAGCCTCGGCGGCTCCGCCACCTGCACGACCATCCCCTCCGGCGCGATCTCCTGGTGGCGCGGCGAAGGGAACGCCGTCGACGACAAGGGAACGAACAACGGCACGCTCACCGGCGGCGCGACCACCGCCGGCGGCAAGGTCCTGCAGGGCTTCCTGCTCAACGGCAGCAGCGCGTACGTCACCGTCCCCGACAGCGCCACGCTGCATCCGTCGAACTTCTCCATCGAAGGGTGGTTCAAGGTCGCGGGCGGCGCCGGCACCACGCGCATGATCGTCTCCAAGCGCGTCGGCGGCGGAGTCGAGGACTCCTTCATCGTCTACGTCGCGAACGACGACACCATCGCGGCCGCCGTCGGCGACAGCGTCTCCACCGACATCCTCGCCACCACCGTCACCGTCACCGCGTCGACGTGGCACCACTTCGCCTACACCTACGACGGCACGACGCAGGCGCTCTACCTCGACGGCGTGCTGGCCAACGCCGGGACGACGGCGAAGACCGCCGGCTACGACTCCGGCGCGTTCCTCATCGGTGCCGACAACGACAACGGCTCCATCACGAACTTCTTCAACGGCTCCATCGACGAGGTCACGCTCTACGGCAGCGTCCTCACCGCGACGCAGATCGCGAACATCTACGGCGCCGACAGCGCCGGCAAGTGCTTCAGCGCGCCGGCGCCGAACATCACGTCGTTCAATCCGACGAGCGGCCTCGCCGGCACCACCGTCACCATCACCGGCTCCGGCCTGACCGGCGCCAGCACCGTCGCGTTCAACGGCACCGCCTCGAGCTACACCGTCGACAGCGACACGCAGATCACCGCGACTGTGCCGGGCGGCGCGACCACCGGCCCGATCGCCGTCACCACCGCGGGCGGCACCTTCACGACGCCGGGCAATTTCACCGTCTTCTCCGGAACGGCGGATCTCGCGATCTCCATCAGTGCGCCGCTGACCTCCACCGTCAACCTTCCGTTCAACTACACGATCAGCGTCAACAATCTCGGTCCCGCCGCCGGCAGCGGCGTCACCGTCACCAGCACGCTCCCGGCGAACCTCACCTACAACGGTCACACCACCGCCGCGCCGTGGTCGTGCCTCTTCACGTCGCCGACGCTCTCCTGCACCGCGACCACGCTCCCCACCGGAGGCCAGCCGAACATCGTCGTCAACGTCACGCCGACCGCCACCGGCTCCGTCGGTGAATCGGCCACCATCGCCTCCACCGGCACCTTCGACAACAACGGCGCGAACGACTCTGCGTCGACCTCGACGACCATCAACGCCGCCTCCGCCGATCTCGCCGTCACGCACAACGCCGCACCGGCGAGCGTTGCGAACGGCGGCACCATCATCTGGACCATCGTCACGACGAACAACGGTCCGTCGAACGCGACCAACGTGTCGGTGACCGAAGTCCTGCCGGCGAACGTGAGCTACGTCGGCGCGACCGGCGCGACGTGCAACAACGTCTCCGGCACCGTCACCTGCACCGCCGGCGGCCTCTCCTCCGGCGGCAGCAACACCATCACCATCACCACCACCGCGACCGCCGTCGGAACCGCCGCCGCCAGCGCCTCGGCCACCGCGACGGAGTCCGATCCGAACGCTGCCGACAACACGAGCATCGCCGCGTCGTCCGCCGTCACCGGCAGCAGCGTCATCGTCACGAACACGAACGACAGCGGCCCCAACTCGCTGCGCCAGGCCATCCTCGACGCGAACGGCGCCGTCTGCACTGCGCCGTGCAACATCCAGTTCGCCATCGGCAGCGGCGCGCAATTCATCAGCCTCTTCTCCGGACTCCCGGCCGTCACCGTCCCGGTCGTGATCGACGGAACGACGCAGCCCGGTTACTCCGGAGCTCCGCTCATCACGATCGACGTCTTCAACGACACCAGCAACGCCCCCGGCCTCGACCTCGCCGGCGACAACAGCACGGTCCGCGCGCTGGCCATCGTCAACTCGCACAACGTCGGCATCGTCGTCGGCGGCACTACCGGCGGCAACACCATCCAGTCGTCGACCATCACCGGCCACGCCGCCGACGGCATCCGCGTCTCGACAGCCAATAACGTCATCGGCGGCGCCACCGCGGCCCTCGGCAACCTCGTCTCCCACAACGGCAACTCCGGCGTCGTCCTCTTCGGCACCGGCGCCACCGGCAACGTGATCCGCCACAACCGCATCGGCACGAACCCGGCCGCCGACGACTCCAGCGCGAACGACTTCGACGGCGTCCAGATCCTCGACGGCGCGGCGACGAACACCATCGACCTCAACGTCATCTCCGGCAACAGCAACTCCGGCATCTACATGACCTCGAGCGTCGTCGCGCAGACGCAGGGGAACACCATCAGCGGCAACCTGATCGGCACCGATGCCACCGGCGCCTTCGCCGTTCCGAACGGCGTCGCCGGCATCTACCTCGGCTGCTCCGCGCCGCTGAACACGTTCGGCGGCACCACCGTCGCCACGCGCAACGTCATCTCCGGCAATCCGTTCGGCTTCCGCATTCTCGGCTGCGGCTCGAACAGCAACGTCATCGAAGGCAATTACATCGGCGTCGGCGCGGACGGCACCACCGCGATCGCGAACGGCGTCGGCATCGCGCTCGAAGGGGGCGCGCAGCAGACGCTGATCGGCGGGACCACCAGCGTCGCGGCGAACGTCATCGCCAACAGCACCGCGGGCGGCGTCAGCATCGCCACCCCCGCCGTCAGCACCGGCATCCTGCACAACACGATCTACGGCAACGGCACGGTCGGCATCAATCTCGACGACCTGCCGCTCTCCTCGATCAACGACGCGGGCGACGGCGACAGCGGCGCGGACAACCTGCAGAACTCCCCCGTCATCAGCGCCGCGCAGCTCAACGGTGCGAACCTCAACGTCACGCTGAGCATCGACTCGACCGCCGTCACCTCGACGCAGAGCCTCGTCGTCGAGCTGTTCAAGGCCGACGCCGCGGGCCAGGGAAAGACCTTCCTCGGCACGCAGTGCTTCAACGGCAACAGCATCAGCACCACGATGACGATCGCCTCCGCGCCGGTCGCCATCGGCGATCCGATCGTCGCCACCGCGACTTCGTACGCGACGTCGTGCGCCGCGCCGTCGCCGGTCTTCAACGACGGCACCTCGCCGTTCTCCGCCTCACTCGCCGTCACCTGCACGCCGCCGGTCGCCACGATCACCGCGCCGCCGTCGGTCTGCGCCAACAGCAGCGGCAACACCGCCAGCGTGCCGTTCACCAGCGGCGCGGCGTACAACTGGACGATCACCAACGGCACGATCACGAACGGCCAGGGGACGTCCTCGATCCTCTTCAGCGCGAACGCGAGCGGCAGCGTCGCACTCGGCGTCACCGCGACCCTCGGCTGCACCGCCAGCGGCAGCGCGAGCGTACCGATCGCCGCCGCAACAGCAACGATCACCGCCAGCGGCCCGACCACGTTCTGCAGCGGCGGCAGCGTCGACCTGACGGCCAACGTCGGCAATTCGTACCAGTGGTTCAAGGACGGCAACCCGACCGGCATCACCTCGCAGACGCTGACCGCGAACGCCACCGGCCTCTACTCCGTCACCGTCACCACCGGCTCCTGCTCCGCCACCTCGCCCAACACGAGCGTCACGGTCCATCCGAATCCGACGCCGACGATCACCGGCCCGGCCACCGTCTGCCCGAACACGTCGTTCACGCTCGATGCAGGCAGCGGCTTCGCCAGCTACCTCTGGTCGAACGGCGCGACGACGCAATCGATCACCATCACGCAGAGCTCCACCACGACCTACAACGTCGTCGTCACCGACAACAACGGCTGCTCCGGCGCGGCGTCGAAGACCGTGACCATCAACCCCGCTCCGAGCGCCGTCATCACCGCGCCGTCGAGCGCCGCCGCGAACGCGACCGGCCTCACCGCCTCGGTGCCGTCGGGCGCGTCGAGCTACAGCTGGACCATCACCAACGGCACCATCACCGCCGGCCAGGGGACGCCGTCGATCACCTTCTCGATCGGCAGCGCCACCGCGACGCTCGGCGTCACCGTGAGCAACGGCACGTGCACCGCGACCGGCAGCAAGACGGTGTCGATCAACAACCTCGCCGATCTCGCCGTGACCATCACCGCCTCGCCCGATCCGGTCGCGCCGGGCGGCACGCTCACCTACACCGTGCAGATCACGAACAACGGTCCGACCGCGGCGGCCAACCCGGTCGTCACCGACACGCTCCCCGCGGGCGTCGCCTTCGTGAGCGCTTCCGGCGCCGGCTGGAACTGCTTCGGCACCTCGAACGTGCAGTGCTCCGCGCAGTCGTCGCCGGCCGGCACGAACTCGCCGATCACGATCGTCGTGACCGCGCCGCAGAACGCCGGCCCGATCACGAACAGCGTCAGCGTCGGCTCCTCCACGCCCGATCCGAAGTCGTCGAACAACGCCGCGTCGATCACGACGAACGTCGGCGCCGCGAACTGCCCGTCGACACCGCCCACGCTCATCGCCCCGGCCAACGGCGCGACCGGCGTCCTCTCCCCGGTCTCGCTGCAGTGGAGCGCGGTGACGAACGCGACCGGCTACGACGTCTTCACCAGCGTCGACGGCGCCGCCGCCACGCTCGCCGGCTCGACCGCCGGCACCTCGCTCTTCATCAACCTGCCGAGCGGCTCGATCACCTGGTTCGTCGTCGCGCATGTTCCGAACTGCGGCAACCTCGCCTCGGCGACCGCACAATTCACCATCACGCCGGGCGCGAACTGCGGCACGCACGCCGCGCCCGTGCTGCTCGCGCCGGCGCAGAACGCGACCGTCACCTCGCCCGCCACGTTCTCGTGGCAGCCGGTGCCGGAAGCGATCGGCTACCGCGTCTCGATCTCGCTCAACGGCGCGGCCGACGTCGACCTCGGCACCACCGACGGCGCGACGACGCTCACGCACGACGTGCCGTCGGGCAACATCACCTGGGTCGTCGATGCGCTCTTCAACGCCTGCCCGTCGACCCGCTCGTCGCGCGGCGCGTTCAACGTTCCGGCCGTCGATGCCTGCGCCGGCCACGCCGCGCCGTCGCTCGTCGCGCCGGCCAACAACTCGACCTCTGCGTCCTCGAGCATCGACTTCCAGTGGAGCGCCGTCGCCGGCGCCAGCGGCTATCGCGTCTGGATCGCGGTCGACGGCACCGCCGCCGCGGTCGCGGGCGAGACCGACGCCACGACGCTGCACAGCGTGATCTCCAGCGGCGTCGTCGACTGGTTCGTCGAAGCGCTCTTCGACGGCTGCGCCTCGACGAGCTCCGCGCACTTTGTCTTCACCGTCCCGAAAGCCGAGAGCTGCGGCAACGCCGTCGCCACGCTGACCACGCCCGCGAACAACTCCACCACCTCGACGTCGATCATCACCTTCGCCTGGAACGGCGTCGCCGGCGCCACCGGCTACGAGCTCTACGCCTCGCTCGCCAACGGCTCGCCCGTCCTCCTCGGCACGACCAACACCACGACGCTGACCAAGGAAGTCGGCGCCGGCACGATCAAGTGGTCCGTCCGCACCCTCTTCGACGGCTGCCCGCCCCGCGATTCGCAGCCCTCCACCTTCACCTTCGCTCCGCCCCCGACTTGCACCGCGAACCAGCGCCCGCTCCTCGCCAACCCCATCGACGGCAGCACCGTCACCTCGCCCGTCTCCTTCGAATGGAGCAACGTCGGCGCAAGCTCATACAAGCTCTTCGTCAACGCCCAACAACTCAACAACCCAACAACCCAACAACTCCCCCCGGGCCCCTACGACTGGTACGTCGAGGCGAGCTTCAACGGCTGCCCGCCGCTCCGCTCCCCCGTCTCGCACTTTACCGTCGTCAGCAAACCGAGTTGCGCCGTCCCGGCGAAGCCGTCGATCCTCGCGCCGAGCGAAGTCTCGACCGGCGTCGCCTACAAGGTCCGCTGGCTCCCCGCGCTCGGCGCCGACGCGTACGTCGTGCAGGAGGCCAACAATGCCGCCTTCGCCAACGCCACGACGCTTCCCGCGACGATCGACAATAAGTTGACCTTCTCCCATCCGAACGCCGGCACGTTCTTCTATCGCGTCCGCGGGATCAGCAACTGCAGCAGCGAGCCGGGCGCGTTCTCCGCGGTCGTCGGCGTCTCCATCCTTCCGCAGAACGGCAACGATGGAGCGACGTCACCCGACACGCCGGTCACGCTGACCTACTCGATCGCTCTCGATGCCGCGCTGGCCGGCCAGAACTTCACCGCTACCCCGACCGAGCCGTGGCTCACGGTCACGCCATCGTCCGGCACCGTCCCCGCCGGCGGACTCACGCTCACCGTCACCGCCAACACCGCCGGCCTCCCGCTCGGCACCTCGCTCGGCGGCGTCACCATCAGCACCGGCACGCCGTCGTCGTCGCGTCATTCGACCAACGGCAACACCACGTCGACCACCACGCTCACCGTCAACGTGGTCCAGCCGGTCTCGCCGACGTCGAAGTCTTCGCCTCCGCCCGACGCGCTGATCATCCCCGCCGTCGCGCACGCCGACGGCTTCAACTCGCACTTCCAGTCCGACATCCGCCTGACCAACACCTCGCCGCAGCCGATGAAGTACCAGCTGACCTTCACCCCGAGCGGCGAGGACGGCCTGCCCAACGGCAAGCAGACGACCATCGACGTCGATCCGGGACGCACCATCGCCCTCGACGACGTGCTCGAGACGTGGTTCTCCTCCGGCTCGACCGACGGCTCCACCGGCACGCTGGAGATCCGTCCGCTGACGTCCACCTCGTCGAAGATCACGAGCAACGCCATCAGCGGCCTTGCCAACCTCGTCACGTTCGCTTCCAGCCGCACCTTCAACAACGCGTCGAACGGCACCTACGGCCAGTACATCCCGGCGATTCCGTTCGCGAACTTCATCGGCAAAGGCGCCGGCACGATCACGCTCCAGCAGATCGCACAGTCGGTGAACTACCGCACGAACCTCGGTCTCGTCGAAGGCTCGGGCCAGCCGGTCTCGCTGCTCGTCAGCATCTTCGGCAGCAACGGCCAGAAGATCAAAGACTTCCCCGTCGATCTCAAGGGCGGCCAGCACACGCAGCTCAACAGCTTCCTGGCGACGCAGGGTCTGAATCTCGAAAACGCCCGCGTCGAAGTGAAAGTCGCCACCGGCTCGGGACGCGTGACGGCATACGCCTCGGTGCTCGACAACAAGACCTCCGACCCGCTGCTCGTCACGCCGACGCTGCTGACCAACACCGGCTCCGCGAAGTACGTCCTCCCCGGTGTCGCCGACCTCGGCGCCTGGCACTCCGACGTCCGCATCTTCAACGCATCGTCGACGAAGGTCGACGCGCAGCTGATGTTCGTCTCGCAAACCGGCGCCGTGCAGACGCAATCGCTCACGCTCGGCCCGAATGAAGTCAAAGAGCTCGACAACCTCCTGCAATCGACCTTCGGCGTGACCAACGACGGCGGCGCGCTGCACATCAGCACCGCCAACGCCTCGAACCTCATCGCCACCGCCCGCACCTACAACGCCAGCACCAACGGCACCTACGGCCAGTTCATCTCCGCCGTGACTCCCAACGACGCCGCCGCCCTCGGCACCCGCCCGCTGCAACTCCTGCAGATCGAGGAATCGGATCGCTACCGAACCAACGTCGGCATCGCCGAGGTGAGCGGAAAACCGGCGAAGATCGAAGTGACCGTCGTGCCGCCGGACTCGAAGGTGTCGGCCGTCGTCCAACTCGACCTCGCCGCCAACGAGTTCCGGCAGCTCAACCAGGTGCTGAAGTCCGTCGGCATGGAGAACACCTACAACGCGCGCGTCACGGTGCAGGTCATCGATGGAGCGGGAAAGGTCACCGCGTACGCATCAGTGATCGATCAACAGACCCAGGACCCGACATTGCTGCAAGCACAATAGAAAAAGGAGTGCGGCAGCTGCTGCCGCACTCCAATCGTGCGCTCACCTTCCCAATATGGCGTCGAGGCCGGCGAGCACCAGCTCGAGCTTTGCCCGCGACAGTTTTCCCGCTCGTTCGGTCAGCAGTTGCTTGTCGAGCGCGATGACTTGCGAGGCATTCGCGACCGAATCCTCAGGCAGATTCGTGGTTTCCGCGCGCAATAGAACGTTCCCCGGAACATCCGCCCATCTCATGTTCGTCGTGAGAGGCACGCAGACCACCGTGGCGATGCGGCTCCGGTTGAAGGCATCGGATTGAATGACGATGACCGGCCTTCGAAATCCAGGACCGGAACCGACCGGCGCGGGCAAATCCGCCCACCAGACCTCTCCTTGGGAAATTACCATTCCGTTCGCTTGAGGACGCGGCCTGCCGCTGCGGCAACAAAATCGTCGTGCTGATCGCCGATCTCATCGACCGCGCGATTGATGGCCTCCGTCACCTCGTCCGGTGCATGGCGTGCCATGTACTCGCGCAGCGCCGCGCTGAAGACCTCGCTCCGCGACCGCTTCGCCCGTCGCGCAAATCGCTCGACCTTTTCGAAGACATCATCAGGGATCGAGACTGCCGTTTTCATACCTTCAGTATAACTCCGGTCGCTGGTCGTGAGCGCTCACGTCGCGCGTGATGGTTCACGCGGCTCCCGGCGGCCTGCAAGCCACGCCTGATGGCCTTCGCGCCTGACCCTCAGGGGGCGCATGCCACTCACGATGGTATTCACTCGATCGGTGACAGCATTCACGCCTGCGCCTCAGCGCGCATGCCACGGACGATCACATTCACGCCTGCGCCTCAGGCGCGCACGCCATCCATGATCACATTCACGCCTGCGCCTCAGGCGCGCACGCCATCCATGATCGCATTCACGCCTGCGCCTCAGGCGGGCACGCCACCCCCGCCCCCATCCACGCCAGCCGCCCAGGCGCGCGTCCCACCCGCTCACCCGCGAAAACGTGCGCCCCGTCACGGCCACCCTGCGCCCTGCCCCCCATCTTGTACTGTCCCCACGGACACAAAATTATTGGTGGTAACATCACCACTCACCGTCAGAGAGACCCTGGGAGCCCAAGCCATGAGACGAATCGCGCCGCGCGTTGCGCTGTGCTTTTGGTTTTTTGCAACCGCAGTTTCTCTGCACGCCGCCAGCTTCACCAGCTCGCAGAACGGCAACTGGAGCAGCGCTTCCACCTGGGGCGGCACGGGCGTTCCCGGCGCGGGCGACACCGCCACCGTCAATCACACCGTCACGCTCGACGTCACCGTCACCGTCTCCACCCTCACCCTCGGCGGCACCCTCAACGGCTCGCAGCCGATCACCATCACCACCGCCTTCAACTGGAACGGCGGCACACTCACCGGCAGCGGCGGCACCAGCATTCCCATCGGCTCCGTCGCCACGCTCGGCTCCTACTCGACGCTCGACGGCCGCCCGCTCACCATCGCCGGCACATTCAATGAAACGTCCAGCTACTACTTCTACATGCTGAACAACGCGTCGCTGACCAACAGCGGCACGATCGACTTCCAGGGCGACGGCGGCATCTACATCAGCGGCACCGTCGGCACCACCGCCATCAACAATAGCGGCACGATCAAAAAGAGCCTCGGCAGCGGCACCGCCAACATCACCGTCCCGCTCAAGGCGCAGAGCGGCAGCCAGCTCCTCGTGCAGAGCGGCACGCTCGACGTCTCCGCCGTCACCGCGACCAGTGCCACGTTCGACGTCTCCAGCGGCGCGAACCTCGTCTTCAACAGCAACGACACCCGCACGTTCGACGCCGCCTCCACCATCAGCGGCGCCGGCACCGTCAACTGGCAGTCCGGCACCAACACGGTCAGTGGCAACTACAACGTCACCGGCACCACCACGAGCAGCGGCGCGACGACGACCCTCAGCTCCATCACCAGCACCGGCGCGCTCAACATCACCTTCGGCACGCTGACCCTCAACGGCGCGAGCACGCTCACGGTCCCGACGCTCACCATCAGCGGCGGCACGCTGACCGGCACGCTGCCGATCACGTTCGGCTCGACGCCGATGACCTGGAGCGGCGGCACGATCAGCGGCAGCGGGCTGATGACCATCCCCGCCGGCAAGACCGTCAACGTGGCCAGCGTCGTCCTCGACGGCCGCCCCCTCACCAACGCCGGCACCATCAACCTCACCAGCAGCTACATGTACGTCGGCAACAACGCCGTCATCACGAACAGCGGCGCAATCAACATGACCTCCGACGGCAGCCTCTACATGAACGGCACCGTCGGCACGACCGCCCTCGTCAACAGCGGCACGATCACCAAGAGCGCCGGTACCTCCGGCTCCACGCTCAACGTCCCGCTGACGATGCAGAACGGCAGCTCGCTCGATACGCAGGCCTCCATCCTCTACATGGGGCCGATCGCCGCGACCGGCGCCGCCTTCACCCTCTCCAGCGGCGCCACGCTCTACTTCTACTACGCCGATACCCGCACCTTCGACGCCACCTCCAGCATCAGCGGCGCCGGCACCGTGCAGATCGGCAACGGCACGAACACCATCAACGCCAACTACAACATCAGCGGCACCACCATCTGCAGCGGCGGCACGGCGACGCTGAACGCCATCAGCAGCACCGGCTCGGTGACGATGAGCGGCGGCACGCTGACGCTCAACAGCGCCTCGGCCATCACCATCCCGACGCTGACCATGGGCTTCGGCACGCTCAACGGCACCGCCCCGATCAACGTGACGAATCCGGCCATGACTTGGACCAACGGCACGATCAGCGGCAGCGGCCTCCTCTCCATCGCGAACGGGACGACCGTCACCATGACCACGCTCGTGCTCGACGGCCGCCCGCTCACCAACGCCGGCGTCATCAACATGGTCTCGAACGGCACCTGGTACATCGGCAACAACTCCGTCGTCACCAACAACGGCACGGTCGACCTGCAGGGCGACAGCAGCATCTCGATGAACGGAACGGTCGGCTCGACGATGTTCGTGAATGGCGGCACGATCAGGAAGAGCAGCGGCGCCAGCGGCTCCGCGATGAACGTCCCGCTGACGATGCAGAGCGGCAGCCAGCTCCTCGACCAGTCGTCGATCTTCTACCTCGGCCAGATCGCCGCCACCAACGCGACGTTCAACGTCTCGTCCGGCGCCACGCTCTATTTCTATTACAGCGACACGCGGACGTTCGACGCCGCCTCGTCGATCTCCGGCGGCGGCACCGTGCAGTGGGCCAGCGGCACCAACACCGTCAACGCGAGCTACAGCGCCGGCGCGACGATCCACTCCGGCGGCACGACGACGCTGAGCAACATCACGTCCACCGGCAACCTCACCGCCAGCGGCGGCACCCTGACCCTCAACAGCGCCTCGGCCATCACCATCCCGACGCTGACGATGTCGGGCGCGATCCTCAACGGCACCGCGCCGATCAACGTCACCGCCGCGTCGATGAGCTGGAACAACGGCACGTTCAGCGGCAGCGGCCAGCTCTCGATCCCAAACGGCACGACCATCAGCATCAACTCGAGCCTCTTCATCACCGGCACGCCGGTGAGCAACGCCGGCGTCATCAACCTCACCGGCGGCTCGATGTACATCGGCGGCAACTCATCGTTTTCAAACACGGGTACGATCGACCTGCAGGGCGACGGCAGCATCTCGATGAACGGCACCGTCGGCACGACGGCGATCACCAACAGCGGCACGATCAAGAAGAGCGCCGGCACCGCCAGCGGCTCGAGCTTCACCGTGCCGCTCGTCGCCCAGAGCGGCAGCCAGTTCCTGGCCCAGGCCGGGACGTTCTACCTCGGCCCCGTCACCGCCACCTCCGCCACGTTCGATGCCTCGAACACGGCCACGCTCTACTTCTACTATTTCGACACCCGCACCTTCGACGCCGCCTCCACCGTCAGCTCCGGCGCCACCGCCACGGTGCAGTGGGGCAACGGCACCAACACCGTCAACGGCACCTACAACGTCGCCGGCACGACGAACTGCTCCGGCGGCACGACGACCCTCAACAACATCACCAGCATCGGCAACCTGAACCTCACCGGCGGCACGCTGACGCTCAACAGCGGCTCCGCGCTGGCCATCCCGACGCTCACCGTCGGCGGCGGCATCCTCAACGGTACCGCGCCGATCAACGTGACGGCGTCGTCGATGACCTGGAACAGCGGCACGTTCGGCGGCAGCGGCGCGATCACGATCCCCAGCGGCACCACGATCACGCTCAGCTACATGACGTTCGACGGCCGCCCGGTCACGAACAACGGCACGATCAACATCCCGTCGACCGCCTACATGTACCTGGCGAACAACGCCGTCCTGACGAACAACAACGTCTTCGATCTGCAGGGCGACGGCAACATCTACATCAGCGGCCCCACCGGCACGACGTCGTTCACCAACAACGGCACGCTCAAGAAGAGCGCCGGGACGAACGGCTCGACCATCAGCGTCCCGCTCATCGAACAGAGCGGCAGCCAGCTGCTGGTGCAGGCCAGCATCATCTACGCCGGCGCCGTGACCAGCACCAATGCCACGACGAGCATCTCCAGCGGCGCGACCTTCGTCTTCTACTACGGCGGCGCGAGCAGCTTCGACTCCGCATCGACCATCTCCGGCCTCGGCACCGCGCAGTTCCAGGGCGGCACCGTCACCTTCGCCGGCACGATCACCACGCCGGTCACCGTCAACGGCGGCACGCTGACGCTCAACAGCGCCGCGGCGCAGACGATCCCCACGCTCACGATGACCGGCGGCACGCTCAACGGCACCGGCGCGATCAACGTCAGCGGCGCGGCGATGAACTGGAGCGGCGGCATCATCAGCGGCAGCGGCACGCTGACCCTCTCCAATGCAACCACCGTCACCATCACCGGCGGCATGACCCTCGACGCCCGCCCGGTGACCATCGCCGGCTCGCTGGCCATCAGCGGCACGAGCTACATGTACGTCGGCAACAACGCCGTCATCACCAACAACGGCACGATCGATTACCTCGCGGACGGCAATCTCTACCTCAACGGCGCCGCCGGATCGACCGCCATCGTCAACAACGGCACGATCCGCAAGACGTCCGGCGCCAATAGCTACCTCACCGTCCCGCTGACCACGCAGAGCGGCAGCCAGTTCCTCGTGCAGAGCGGCATCGTCTACCTCGGCGCCGTGACCAGCACGTCGTCGACGTTCGCCATCTCCTCCGGCGCGACGCTCTACACCTACACCGGCGATGCCCGCACGTTCGACGCCGCCACGCAGATCACCGGCGCCGGCACGTTCCAGCAGCAGAGCGGCAGCGACACCATCAGCGGCACGATCTCGACGAACATCCTCTGCGCCGGCGGCACGCTGACGATCAACAGCGCCGCGCCGCAGAGCGTCCCGACGCTGGTGATGAACGGCGGCACGCTGACCGGCAGTGCGAACCTGACCATCACCGGCGCGTCGATGACCTGGACCGGCGGTACGCTCTCCGGCAGCGGCACGCTGGTCATCCCGAACGGCACCACCGTCGGACTCTCCGGCGGCATGACCTTCGATGGCCGCCCGGTCACGCTGGCCGGCACGTTCAACATCAACGCCTCGAGCTACGCCTACCTCCAGAACAACGCCGTCATCACCAACTCCGGCCTCATCGATTTCCTCGCCGACGGCAACGTTTATCTCAGCGGCGTTCCCGGCACCACCGCGGTCGTGAACAGCGGCACCATCCGCAAGAGCGGCGGCGCGAGCTACACCTACTTCACCGTCCCGCTCACCGCGCAGAGCGGCTCGCAATTCCTCACGCAGAGCGGCACCATCCTCCTCGGCGCCGTCACCAGCAGCGGGGCGACGTTCGCCATCTCCTCCGGCGCCACGCTCTACACCTACACCGGCGACCCCCGCTCGTTCGACGCCGCCTCGCAGATCACCGGCGCCGGCACGTTCCAGCAGCAGAGCGGCACCGACACGGTCAGCGGCACGATCTCGACGAACGTCAACGTCGCCGGCGGCACGCTGACGATCAACAGCGCGGCAACGCAGTCGCTCCCCACGCTCGCCATGTCGGGCGGCACGCTGAACGGCAGCGCCAACATCACGATCACCGGCACCTCGATGACCTGGACCGGCGGCACCATCTCCGGCAGCGGCACGCTGACCATCCCCAACGGCACGACCATCAACATCACCGGCTATCCCTTCTTCGACGCCCGCCCGGTGACCAACGCCGGCACGATCAACTTCACCACGACGAACTACGCCTACGTCGGCAACAACTCCGTCATCACGAACTCCGGACTGATCGACTTCCAGAACGACGGCAACCTCTACCTCAACGGCGCCGCCGGCTCGACCGCCGTCGTCAACAGCGGCACCATCCGCAAGAGCGGCGGCGCGAACAGCTACTTCACCGTTCCGCTCACCATGCAGAGCGGCGGACAGTTGCTCGTGCAGAGCGGCGTCGTTTACCTCGGCGCGGTCACCAGCTCGGGCGGCACGTTCAACGTCGCCTCCGGCACGACGCTCTACACCTACACGAGCGACGTCCGGACGTTCGACGCGTCGACCTCGATCCTCGGCGCCGGGACCTTCCAGGCGCAGGGCGGCACGAACACGATCAGCGGCACGATCTCGGCGAACCTTCAGATCGGCGGCGGCACGACCACGATCAACAGCGCCTCCGCGCAATCGATCCCCGTGCTGACGATGTCGGGCGGCACGCTCAACGGCACCGCCGCCGTCAACGTCACCGGCAGCGCCATGACCTGGAGCGGCGGCACCATCAGCGGCAGCGGCGCCTTCACCATCTCGTCGTCGAGCGTGATCTCGCTGACCGGCTACAACGTCCTCGACGGCCGCGCCGTCACCAACAACGGCACGCTCCGCTTCACCGCCGCGGTCTACCTTTACCTGCAGAACAGCGCGGCGCTGACCAACAACGGGACGATCGATTTCCAGACCGATTCCTCGATCGTCCTGAACTTCGGCGCCGCCACCCTGACCAACAACGGCACGCTGATGAAGAGCACCGGCAGCGGCACGTCCAGCGTCACCGTCACCACCACCAACGCCGCCGCCGGCACCATCCAGGCCGCCGCCGGCACGCTCACCTTCAACGGCCTCACGAATTCCGGAACGCTCTACTTCCCGATCGCCGGAGCTGCCTCCTTCGGCAGGGTCAACGTCTCCGGCAACTTCCCCCTCGCCGGCACGCTCACCGCAACGACGGTCAGCGGCTACACGCCGGCGAACGGCACGACGTTCCAGGTCCTCACCTTCGGCTCGTCGAGCGGTGCATTTCCCAACAAGAACCTCGACTACGCCGGCGGCACCTTCGTCGAGTCGTACGCTCCGACCTCGCTGATTCTCTCCGCCGGACCGCAGCTCCTCGCCATCACCAACGTCTCGCCCAGCCGCGGGACGAACGCCGGCGGCACGACGGTCAGCATCACCGGCTCGAACTTCTTCGCCACCACCTCCGTCACCTTCGGCGGCGTCGCCGCCGCTTCCGTCACCTACAACAACTCGACCTCTCTCACCGCCGTGACCCCGGCGGGGACGACCGGCGCCGCCGACGTCGTCGTCACGAACCCGAGCGCGCAGACCGCGACGCTCGCGAACGGCTTCACCTACACCGGCCTCCTCGCCCACTACTCGTTCGATGTCGCCGGCACGCCCGGCAAGGACGTGGCGAACAGCAACGACGCCACGAGCGTCAGCGGTGTGACGCAGGTCAGCGGCAAGGTCGGCCAGGCCGCCAGCTTCAGCTCCGGCGTGATGACGCTCCCGGCGACACCGAGCTTCAACCTGCGCACCGGCGGCGACTTCACGCTCGACGCCTGGGTGAACAGCAGCTCCGCCTCGAACGCCGACTGGTTCATGAAGGGCTCGGCCGGTCCGCTCTACGGCCTCACCGCCAATGCCGCGCAGGCGGTCTTCTCGTTCGACAACGGCTCCGGCGGCAGCGTCACGTCGATCTCGAACATCTTCGACGGCGCCTGGCATCATGTCGCCGCCGTCCATCGCGGCTCGAGCGCCGAGCTCTGGATCGACGGCAAGCTCGAAACGACGCAGAGCGTCTCCGGCACCGCCGACGGCGGCGTCTTCTCCCTCGGCCAGTCCTACGCGGGCCTCATCGACGAGGCGAAGCTCTACAACTACGCGCTGTCGACCTCGGAGATCCGCGCCGACGCACTCGCGCCCGACGTCGCCATCAGCAAGAGCGCAACGCCGACCGTCACCGTCGGCCAGAACATCACGTATTCCATCACCGTCACCAACAACGGTCCGGTTGCCGCGACGAACGTCACCGTCGCCGATCCGCTCCCCGCCGGCACGTCCTTCGTCTCCGCCACGCCGTCGCAGGGCAGCTGCTCCGGCAACCCGAACGTCATCTGCGCGCTCGGCGGTATCTCCAGCGGCAACAACGCGACGATCACCATCATCGCCACCGCCACCAGCGCCGGCACCAGGACCAACACCGCGAACGTGACGGCCAACGAAACCGATCCGGTCACGGCGAACAACAGCGCCAGCGCGTCGACCACCGTCAGCACGTCGAGCTGCGCGGCTCCGACCATCACGGCCTCCGGCCCCATCACCTTCTGCGCCGGCGGCAGCGTCACGCTCACCGCGAACGCCACCGGCGCCACGTCGTACCAGTGGTACCTCAACGGCAATCCGATCGGCTCCGCGAACGGCACCACCTACGCCGCCGGCGCGAGCGGCAACTACAGCGTGACCGTCACCTATCCGAGCGCCTGCAGCGCCGGCTCCGCGACGACGGCCGTCACGGTCAATCCGCTCCCCGCCACACCGTCGATCACCGCCGGCGGTCCGACCACGTTCTGCAACGGCGGCAGCGTCACCCTCACCGCACCGGCCGGCTACAACTATGTCTGGTCGAACAGCGCGACCACGCAGTCGATCACCGTCACGACCTCCGGCAACTACACCGTGACCGTCGTCGACGCCAACGGCTGCAGCGCGACCTCGGCGCCGACGACCGTCACCGTCACGACCATCGCCGCTCCGACCATCACGCCGTCCGGCCCGACGACCTTCTGCGGCGGCGGCAGCGTGACGCTCACCGCCACCGCCGGCTACGCCAGCTACGCCTGGTCGAACGGCGCGACCTCGCAGTCGACCACGGTCGGCACGAGCGGCAACTACACCGTCACCGTCACCGACGCGAGTGGCTGCGTCGCCACCTCCGCACCGACCACCGTCAGCGTCACCCCCGCTCCCGCCGTCACCATCAGCGGCCCCGGCTTCACCTGTCCGGCGACCCCCGTCACGCTCGATGCCGGCAGCGGCTACACGAGCTACTCCTGGTCCACCGGCGCGACGTCCCAGACCATCACCGTCACCCCGCCGGCCGGCGGCGCGACCTACAGCGTCTCGGTGACGAACGGCAGCGGATGCTCCGGCAGCGCCTCGCACTTCGTCGCCGTCGGCAACACCGTGACGCCGGCGATCAGCGGCCCCTCCGCCGCCTGCCCCGGCATCCCGATCACGCTCGATGCCGGCGCCGGCTTCACCAGCTATCTCTGGTCCAACGGCGCGACCACGCAGTCGATCACCGTCACGCAGAACGCCACGACGACGTACAGCGTCACCGTCGGCAGCGGCACCTGCAGCGGCAGCGCGTCGAAGACCGTGACGATGAACGTGCCGCCGTCCGTGACGATCACCGGCCCGTCGACCATCTGCCCCAACACCAGCTTCACGCTCGACGCCGGTCCCGGCTTCGCCGCCTACGCCTGGTCGACCGGCGCGACGACGCAAACCATTACCGTGCCGCAGACCACGGTCACGCAGACCTACAGCGTCACCGTCACCGACGCCAACGGTTGCACCGCCTCCGACACGCACACCGTCACGCTCGGCAGCGGCGCCAGCGCCACCATCACCGCGCCCGCCACCGCCCAGCCGAATGCGACCGGCCTCACCGCGTCCGTCGCCGCCGGTCCCGCCGGCACGACCTACGCGTGGTCGGTCACGAACGGCACGATCACCGCAGGCCAGGGAACGCCGTCGATCACCTTCTCCGTCGGCACCACCACCGCGACGCTCGACGTCACCGTCACCTCCGGCTCCTGCACCGCCACCGGCACGAAGACGGTGCAGATCACGAATACCGCCGATCTGTCCCTCACGATCTCCGCATCGCCGGATCCCGTGACTGCCGGAACGGCACTCACGTACCTCATCGCCGTCACGAACCACGGCCCCAGCTCCGCCTCGAGCATCACCGTCACCGACACGCTTCCCGCCGGCGTCACGTTCGTCAGCGCCTCCGGCAGCGGCTGGACGTGCAACGGCAGCGGTCCCGTGCAGTGCACGATGCCGCTCCTCCCCGCTGGGCCCGCATCGATCAGCATCGCCGTGAAGGCGCCGCTCACCGCCGGCACGATCACGAACAGCGCGAGCATTGCCTCGGCCACCACCGATCCGAAACCGTCAAACAACAACTTCGCAGTGACGACGCTGGTCAACGCCGCGGCGAACTGTCCGTCGGCCGCCCCGGCGCTCGTCGCCCCCGCGCAGAACGCGACCGTCACTTCGAACGTCACCTTCTCCTGGCAGCCGGTCGCCCAGGCCACCGGCTATCGCGTCTGGGTGTCGGTCGACGGCGCGCCGGATGAAGAGATCGGCACGACGAACGGCGCGACCACGCTCACGCACGTCGTCAACGCCGGCAACGTCACCTGGGTCGTCGACGCGCTCTTCAACGGCTGTCCCGCGACCCGCTCCGCGCGCGGCGCGTTCACGATCCCGAAGAGCGATCCGTGCGCCGGCCACGCCGCGCCGGCGCTCCTCGCGCCCGCGAACAACTCGACCTCGCAATCGTCGGGCATCGACTTCCAGTGGACCGCCGTCGCCGACGCGAGCGGCTACCGCCTCTGGGCCGCCATCGACGGCGGCGCCCCCGCGGTCCTCGGCGAGACCGGTGCCACGTCGCTGCACGCCGTCATCTCGAATGGCGCCGTCGACTGGTTCGTCGAAGCGCTCTTCGACGGCTGCCCGTCCGTTGCCTCGGCGCACTCCCTCGTCACCGTCCCGAAGGCCCAGAACTGCGGCGATGAGAAGCCGACGCTCGTCTCGCCCGCCGACAACTCCACGACCCCGAGCGCATCCGTGCAGTTCAACTGGAACAGCGTCGCCGGCGCCACCGGCTACGAGCTCTACCTCGCGCTCGACAACGGCTCGCCCGTGCTGATCGGCACGACGAGCAGCGCGACGTCGCTCACGAAGGAGGTCGCCGCCGGCAAGTTGCAATGGTTCGTCCGCGCACTCTTCGACGGCTGCCCCTCGCGCGACTCGCAGGCCTTCACCTTCACCTACGCGCCGCCGGCGAACTGCAAGCCGAACCAGCGTCCGCTGCTGGCCAGCCCGATCGACGGCAGCACCGTCACCTCGCCCGTCAGCTTCGAATGGAGCAACGCCGGCGCAAGCTCGTACAAGCTGTTCGTCAACACCGAACAACTCAACAACCCAACAACCCAACAACTCCCCCCCGGCCATTACGAGTGGTACGTCGAGGCGCACTTCGACGGCTGCGCCACGCTGCGCTCCACCACTTCCGAGTTCACCGTCGTGGCCAAGCCGCAGGGATGCGTCATCCCCGATCGCCCGACGCTCCTCGCGCCGAGCCAGGTCTCGACGAACGTCGCATACAAAGTGCGCTGGCTCCCCTCCCTCGGCGCCGATGCGTACGTCGTGCAGGAGGCCAACAATGCCGCCTTCGCCAATGCGACTACGTTCCCGCAGACGACCGACAACAAGTTGACCTTATCGCACGCGGAGCCCGGCACGTTCTTCTACCGCGTCCGCGGCATCAGCAGCTGCGCCACCGAGCCGGGCGCGTTCTCCACGGTCGTCGGCGTCTCCATCCTTCCGCAGAACGGCAACGATGGAGCGGCGTCCCCCGACTCGCCGGTCACGCTCACGTATTCGATCGCGCTCGATGCCGCGCTCGCCGGCCAGAACTTCACCGCCACCCCGACCGAGCCGTGGCTCACGGTCACGCCGTCGTCCGGCACCGTCCCCGCCGGCGGACTCACGCTCACCGTCGCCGCCAACACCGCCGGCCTCCCGCTCGGCACCTCGCTCGGCGGCGTCACCATCAGCACCGGCACGCCGTCGTCGTCGCGTTACGCCAGCAGCGGCAACACGACCTCGACGACCACACTCACCGTCAACGTGGTCCAGCCGGTCTCGCCGACGTCGAAGTCGTCGCCTCCGCCGGACGCCTTGATCATCCCTGCCGTCGCGCATGCCGACGGCTTCAACTCGCACTTCCAGTCCGACATCCGCCTGACCAACACGTCGCCGCAGCCGATGAAGTACCAGCTGACGTTCACCCCGAGCGGCGAAGACGGCCTGCCCAACGGCAAGCAGTCGACCATCGACGTCGATCCGGGACGCACCATCGCGCTCGACGACGTGCTCACAACCTGGTTCTCATCCGGCTCGACCGACGGCTCCACCGGCACGCTGGAAATCCGTCCGCTGACCTCGACGTCATCGAAGGTCACGAGCAACGCCATCAGCGGCCTCGCCAACCTCGTGACGTTCGCCTCCAGCCGCACCTTCAACAACGCGTCGAACGGCACCTACGGCCAGTACATCCCGGCAATCCCGTTCGCGAACTTCATCGGCAAAGGCGCCGGCACGATCACGCTCCAACAGATCGCGCAGTCGGTGAACTACCGCACCAACCTCGGCCTCGTCGAAGGCTCCGGCCAGCCGGAGCCTTCGACGGTCAGCATCTTCGGCAGCAACGGCCAGAAGATCAAAGATTTCCCCGTCGATCTCAAAGGCGGCCAGCACACGCAGCTCAACAGCTTCCTCGCTACGCAGGGCCTGAATCTCGAAAACGCCCGCGTCGAAGTGAAGGTCGCCAGCGGCTCGGGTCGCGTGACCGCATACGCCTCGGTGCTCGACAACAAGACCTCCGACCCGCTGCTCGTCACGCCGACGCTACTCACCAGCACCGGCTCCGCAAAGTACGTTCTCCCCGGTGTCGCCGACCTCGGCGCCTGGCACTCCGACGTCCGCATCTTCAACGCGTCGTCTACCAAGGTCGACGCACAGCTGATGTTCGTCTCGCAGACCGGCGCCGTGCAGACGCAATCGCTGACTCTCGGCCCGAACGAAGTCAAAGAGCTCGACAACCTCCTGCAATCGACCTTCGGCGTGACCAACGACGGCGGCGCCCTGCACATCAGCACCGCGAGCCCGTCGAACCTCATCGCCACCGCCCGCACCTACAACGCAAGCGCGAACGGCACCTACGGCCAGTTCATCTCCGCCGTCACCCCGAACGACGCCGCCGCCCTCGGCACCCGTCCGCTGCAACTCCTGCAGATCGAGGAATCGGATCGCTACCGCACGAACGTCGGCATCGCCGAGGTGAGCGGAAAACCGGCCAAGGTCGAAGTGACCGTCGTGCCTCCCGATTCGAAGGTCTCCGCGGTCGTAGATCTCGACCTCGCCGCCAACGAGTTCCGCCAGCTCAACCAGGTGCTCAAGTCCGTCGGCATGGACAACACCTACAACGCGCGCGTCACCGTGCAGGTCATCGACGGCGCGGGAAAGGTCACCGCCTACGCCTCAGTGATCGACGCCACCACGCAGGACCCGACGCTGCTGCAAGCGCAGTGATTACTCCCTTCTCCCCCGCCGCGCGGGGGAGAAGGTGCCGCAGGCGGATGAGGGGGTTCTCTTTCGCTCGAGGCACGGCCCCTCACCCGCCTTCGGCACCCTCTCCCCGTGCGCGGGGAGAGGGGCGAATCAATCACGCCCCGCGTGCGGCCTTGATCACCGCTTCCATGTGCCCGAGGTACTTCTCGAACGCCCGCCGTCCGGCGGCGGTCAGCGCGTACTCCGTGCGCGGGACGCGGCCGTCGAAGCCCTTCTTGCACGACACGAAGTTCGCCTCCTCCAGCTTGCGGGCGTGGACGCTGATGTTGCCGTCGGTCGTGTTCAGGATCTCCTTCAGCTCGTTGAACGTGAGGCTCGGGTTCACCGCGAGGGCGCTGAGGATCGCCAGGCGCGTCTTCTCGTGAATCGTCCGGTCGAGGTCGGGGATCTGCACGCGCTGCGGGACCGCCGACTCTGTCTTGCGTGCCGTTGCCGTTCTAGCCACCGTATCTCCTTGCGATCACGTATCCGAAAACGAGATGCAGACCGCCGAATCCGACGCCCATCAGCGTGTTGCCCAGCTGCGGCAGCAGTGCCACGGCGACGCCGAGGAGCATGTAGAGGATGCCCATGACAGGGATGACGCGGATCGAGAACGCGCCGCTGCTGACGAACGACGTGCCGAAGAGCAGCAGCCACATCGCCGGCATGGCCGCGAACATCGAGCCGCGCCAGAAGACGAATGTCAGGACCGCGGCCGCGACGACCGGCGCGAAGTAGCTGGCAAAGAACCGCCGCGCCGCCGGCGCCGTGAAATCGACTCCCGAGCGGCGGCCCTTGATGGCCATCGTCGTGAAGGCGATCACCGCCGCGATTGCCGCCTCGATCAGCCACGCCTCCAGCCACCGCCCGCCCGTCATGTTTCGCGCGATGAACGCGGTGGCGATCGCCGTGATGCCGATGACGAACCCGCCCCAGCCAGGGATCGACGTGAACGAGCTGGCCCGCTCCATCGCCTCGCGGATGTAACGCAGATTATCGAGCGCGTGATCGCCGATGCGCACCGGTTCCGGCATCAAGCACATGATACGGCAAAGTGCTTTATGGCGTTGAGGCGGGCGCCGCGGCGCGGTCGACGAACCACCACGTCTCGACGCCCTGCGTCGCCTGCGCGATCGGGTACTCCGTCGCGCCGTCGCGCACCTTCGTCAGCACCTCGCGCTTCGAGGCGCCGGTCACCAGCACGATGCGCAGCTTCGCCGCGCGGATCACCGGTTTCGTGATCGTCACGCGCCACATCGCCAGCTTCTCCACGAACACGGCTGTCGCGATGCGGTCCTCGACCTGCAGCGCCGGCGTGCCGGGAAAGAGCGACGCCGTGTGGCCGTCGTCGCCGACGCCGAGGATCACGACGTCGAGGTTGTCGAGCCCGTAGGCGCGCCACTCCGCCTCGAACGTCTCCACCGTCTTCTGCGGATCGGCGAGCTCGGTGTGAAAGCGGAGGAAGCGATGCGACGGCGGCATCCCGTTGCGGAAGAGCGTCTGGTTGATCATGCCGGCATTCGACTGCGGATCGTCGACCGGCACGTAGCGCTCGTCGACGACCACCCACGTCATCTGCTCGTCGCACAGCTGCTGGCCGAGGAGCGTGTACAGCGGCTGCGGAGTCGAGCCGCCGGAGAGCGCGACCGTCCGCGCGTGCGACTCCACGATCGTCCGCGCCGCCGCGCTCATCAGCTCGTCCGTCGAATCGAAGATGCGCAGGTTCATCGCACCACCCGTTTGGCCATCCGCGTTGCGATCGGCAGCACCTTCACCAGCAGTTTGTCCGACTCCGGCTGCTTGAGCTGCCGCACGATCAGCTCGTGCGGTTTGTTCGTCAGCGAGCGCGTCACCGCGTCGGGCGTCCGCTCCACGCCGTCGACGTTCGACACCAGCACGCACTTCTCGCGGTCGCGCGTGATCGTCGCGCAGGAGCCGTCGTCGAACGAGATCTCGGCGAAGGCGATGCCGCCGCCGCGCGTGTGCAGGCGGCGGTCGAACTGGTACTCGATCGGGCCGTTCGTCCCCTCGACGCGGCCGTCGCGGTCGACCTGATGTCCCGACTGCGCCGCCAGCCACGCCGCGAAATAGAGCGCTCCGACGTTCTCGCCGAACAGCGGCTCGTCCTGCGACACGGTGGCGATGATGCGCACGCGGCGGATCATCTGCAGGCGCCGCCGCATCTCCCACGGATCGAAGATCGACGCCGCGGCGAGGCGCCACTCCTCCAGCCGCACCCAGTTCAGGTCGGCCGGCGCGGTCGTCGTCTGCTCGGCAACTTTTGTGACCAGCGCGAGGTCGGCCGGATTGTCGAAGTGCGACGAGTCGACGATCAGCCGGTCCGCCGGATCGAGCAGCGCCTGCACGTATTCCTCGTTCTCGTGCGGCAGATCGCCGAGCCACCAGAACGCGACCGGCATGTCGGGGATGAGCAGCGCGTTCATCAGCGGCGGCACACGATGCACGCGATCGCCTCCCGCGACGATCGCGATCTCTTCCGAGCAGACCTGCTTGTTGCCGGCGACGATGTGGCAGTTCGCGCCGATCCACGACGTGAGGTCGGGCGGCGCCGACGGATTCGCCTGGATGATGATCGTCCGCTGCGGCACCACGGCCGCCGTCTGGCAGAGCACCTGCGTCGCTTGCGCCTGATCGATGCTGCTCGACGTGTGCGCGACGACGTTCCACAGCGCCGCGCGCGTGATCGCTTCGTCGTCCCCTTCTTTTTTCTGAACGCGCCAGATCTCGGAGAGGCTGCGCTCGATCGACCCGATGTCGACGCGCAGGTCCTCGGGGGGCATGAGGTCCGTCATGGCCGTCTCCACCGCCGCCCGTCGCGCTCGATCAGCAGATCCGCCTCGGGCGGTCCCCACGTCCCGGCGGGATAAAGCGCCGGGTCGCCGCCCTTTGCCCACGACGCGAGCAGCGGATCGAGCCAGGCCCACGCGGCCTCGACTTCGTCGCGGCGGGCGAAGAGCGTCGAGTCGCCGAGCATCGTCTCCAGCAGCAGCCGCTCGTAGGCCTCGGGCGGCTCGGCGCCGAACGACGTCGCGTAGCGGAACTCCATCGTCACCGGCGCGCTGCGCACCGTCGGCCCCGGCACTTTCGAATCGAACTTCAACGAGATCCCCTCGTCCGGCTGGATGCGGATGGCCAGCACGTTCGGCTGCACGCGCACTCCCGGCACGCGCCGGAACAGTGGATTCGGTGCCGGACGGAAATGGATCGAGATGTCGGTCACGCGCTTCGGCAGGCGCTTGCCGGCGCGGATGTAGATCGGCACGTCGGCCCAGCGCCAGTTGTCGATGAAGGCCTTGATCGCGACGTACGTCTCGGTGCGCGAGTCGGCCGGCACGTTCACTTCCTTCCGGTACGCCGCCGCTTTTTCGCCGAGGACCGAGCCGTCGTCGTACTGGCCCCGGACGACGAACTCCGGCTGGCGGTCGACCGGCATCGTGCGCAGCGCTCGGATGACCTTCACCTTCTCGTCGCGGATGGCATCCGCTTCGAACGCCACCGGCGGCTCCATGGCCACGAGCGACACGAGCTGCAGCATGTGGTTCTGCACGATGTCGCGCGTGATCCCGGCCGTGTCGAAGTAGCCGCCGCGTTTCTCCACGCCGATCGACTCCGCAACGGTGAACTGCATGTGGTCAATGTATTGACGATTCCAGAACGGCTCGAAGATCCCGTTGGCGAAGCGGAGCACCAGGAGGTTCTGGACCGTTTCCTTGCCGAGGTAGTGATCGATGCGGAAGACCTGGCGCTCGCGGAACGTCGTCACGGCGACGCGGTTCAGCTCCTTCGCCGACGCGAGGTCGCGGCCGAACGGCTTCTCGATGATCACGCGCGTGTACGGGCCGCCCTTCTCCGGATCCGTGACCATCCCCTCGGCGCCGAGGAGGTCGGAGATCACCGGGAAAAACGACGGCGGAACGGCGAGGTAGTAGAGGCGGCGGCCGCCGGTGCCGCGCGTGCGGTCGCACTCCTCCAGCTTCTGCTTGAGGCGGTTGTACGCCTCCGGCTCGCTGAAGTCGCCGCGCACGTAGAAGAGTCCCTTCGCGAAGTTGTTCCAGATCGCCTCGTCGACCGGACGCGTGCGCGCGAACTCGTCGACCGCCTTGCGGATCTCCGCGCGGTACGCCTCGTCGGTGTAGTCGGGGCGGGCGAAGCCGACGATCGTCTGTCCCGCGGGGAGCAGGCCGTCGTGCGCCAGCGAATAGAGCGCCGGCAGCAATTTGCGATGCGCCAGATCGCCGGACGCGCCGAAGATCACGAGGCACGACGCATCGGGCACGCGCTCCTGCTCCAGGCCTTCGCGAAGAGGATTCGTTTCGGGAACCGGCGGGGCAGCTGCAACGGACATCCGAGGCACCTCCGTACGGCAATTCTATGAGCGCGAGGTCGATTCTTCATTCTGAATTCGAAATTCTTCATTCCTTTTTTCACGTGCTATTCTCCGCCGCCGGAGAGATCTATGTGGCAATACACGCCTAGAGTTGCGGTGATTCGCGGGCTTCGCACGCCGTTCGCAAAATCGGGAACTCATTACGCCCAGCTCTCCGCCCTCGACCTCGGCAAGATCGTCGTCGCCGAGCTCGTGGAGCGCTCCGGCATCGATCCCAACGACGTCCAGGAGCTCGTCTACGGCAACGTCATCCCCTCCGTCAAAGCGCCGAACATCGCGCGCGAGATCGTCCTCGGCACCGGCCTCCCCCGCCGCATCCCGGGCGTCACCGTCGGCATGGCGTGCGCGTCGTCGAACCAGGCCATCACCGCCGCGGCCGACCTGATCTTCCGCGGCTATGCCGACACCGTCGTCGCCGGCGGCGCCGAGTCGCTGTCGGATGTTCCCATCCTCTTCTCGAAGAACTTCGCCGACGCCCTCATCGGCGCCAGCAAGCAGAAGAGCGTCGGCGGCAAGCTCGGCTCCTTCCGCAAATTGAAGATGAAGGACTTCGCCCCCGAGACTCCGGCCATCGCGGAGTCGACCACCGGCCTGACCATGGGCGAGTCGGCGGAGAAGATGGCGAAGGAGAACGGCATCTCGCGCGAGGCGCAGGACAAGTTCGCGCTGCAGAGCCACACGCGCGCCGCGAAGGCGACGGCCGACGGACGCTTCAATGATGAAGTGATGACCGTCGTCGTCCCGCCGAAGTACGAGAACGTCGTCGAGACCGACAACCTCATTCGCGCCGACACGACGCTCGAAGCGCTGGCCAAACTGCGTCCCGTGTTCGACCGCAAGTTCGGCACGATCACGGCCGGCAATGCTTCGGCGCTGACCGACGGCGCATCGGCGGTGCTGCTGATGTCGGAAGAGAAAGCGAAAGCGCTCGGACTCAAACCGATCGGCTTCATCAAGAGCTACGCGTACGCGGCGACCGATCCGTTCGACCAGCTGCTGCAGGGTCCTGTCTTCGCGCTGCCGGTCGCACTCGAGCGGGCCAAGATCAAGCTCGAGGAGATCGGCGTGATCGAGATGCACGAGGCGTTCGCGGCGCAGGTGCTGTCGAACATCCAGTGGATCGGCTCCAAGAAGATCGCGCAGGAAAAACTCGGACGCAGCGAGGCGATCGGCGAGATCGATCCGGAGAAGATCAACCTCACCGGCGGCTCGATCGCGCTCGGCCACCCGTTCGGCGCCACCGGCGCGCGCATCGTCACTACAATCTGCAACGAGCTGCAGCGCACCGGGCAGCAGTACGGTTTGTTGACCGTCTGCGCCGCGGGCGGGATGGGTGTGGCGATGGTGCTCGAGCGGGAGTAGCCGCGCTACAGCACCTTGCGGATCTCTTCCGCGTGCTGCTCGACGAACTGCCGGAACGTCTGCAGTTTCGGATTCAGTGACCGCGCCGTCTCTCTGCTGCGCGGGGCGAGGAACTCGGGCTCGAAGTCGCGGTAGACCTGGAACATGTTCCCCATCTCGTCGGCGCCGGGGAAACCGTACGCGCGATATTCGTCCGCTTCGGCGGCGTGATAGTGGATCGGGCCGATGCCGAGGACCGACGAGAGCTGCGCGCCCATCTCCTCGATCGTCAGCGCTTCGCCGAAGATGCCGACCGTCTTGCCGATGTACTGCGAGCCACACTTGAAGATCGCGTAGGCCGTGCGGCCGATGTCCTCCGCGGCGATGCCGGCCAGCTTCGCATGGCCCATCGGGAAGGCCCAGCTGTAATTGCCGTCCTCCCCTTTCTTCGGGACCATGCCGAACATGAAGAGGTTGTCCCAGTAGAACGACGTCATGAGAAACGTCACCGGCAGTCCGGAAAAATGGGCATCCGCTTCCGCTTTGCCGTCGAAGTGCGGCACGCGATATTTCTCCTGCAGCATCGGCATCCGCGTGTCGTCCGGCGCCATCAGCTTGCGCGTGTCCTCCAGCGTCGACCAGATCACGTGCTGCACGCCGGCCGCCTTCGCCGCGTCGGCGATGTTCTTCGCCTGCGCTTTTTCTTTTTCCGCGGAGAAGTGCTCCCAGAAATTCGTCACGGCATACACGCCGTACGCGCCGGCGAACGCCTTCTTCAAACTCTCGACGTCATCGAGATCGGCGCGCACGACCTCGGCACCTTTCGCCGCGAGCGCGCGGGCTTTGTCCTTCTCCGGATCGCGCGTGATCGCGCGGCAGGAAAACTCGTGGGAGGGATCATCGAGGATGGCGCGGCAAAGACCGCCGCCCTGCGCACCGGTGGAGCCGACGACTGCAATGACTTTCATGCCGCGGAGTATGCCAGCTATCGCCGCGTCCGTGGCGAGCAGCCGATCACCCGCCGGTACGCGCGGAAGAAGCTCCGCCGCGTGCCGAAGCCGCAGGCATAGCCGACGTGCGTGGTGTCGAGCGTCGACTCGCGCAGCAGCATTTCCGCGCGGCGCAGCTGCACGCTCTTGATGAACGCGGACAGCGTGACGCCGTAGCGCGAGCGGAACGTCCGGCTGAGATGCGACAGCGTCACGCCGTAATACATCGCCAGCTCCGACGCGCGCGGCGGATCCTCGCGGCGCAGGCAGTCCGCGACGTAACGTGCCACGTCGACCTTCCGCACGTTCAGCGCCATGCGGCACATGATAGGCCGCCGTTCCGCCGATCCGGCGAGGCGTCAAATAATGACTCTATGTGTTCCGTGCACGATCGGCGCACGCTCTCACGCGGCGAAAGGAGGTGTCGCGAATGCCCCATATCGCGTGAGGCACCGCGTGTTGCGGCGGCGCTACTGGACCACCGCCGCAACATGCGAGAGAATCGGGGCCTCGTTCCAATTCGTTCCGTTTCTGCGTACAGGAGGAATGCATGCGCCCCAGGCTCCGGTCGCTACTGGTCCTCGTTTTCCTGTTTCTCCCCATCCTCGTCTTCGCACAATCCCAGGCCACAACCGGCGTCATCGAAGGAACAGTCGTCGACTCGTCCGGCGCGGTCCTGCCGGGCGTCACTGTCACGATGAAAAACACCGCCACGAATTACGAACAGACGGCGGTCACCGACAAGGAAGGGCGCTTCCGCGGCGTGCTCCTGCCGCTCGGCCCGTACCAGGTCAGCGCGACGCTGGAAGGCTTTGCCACGCAGGTGCAGAAAGGCTTCAATCTGCAGGTCGGCCAGACGCTGACCGTCGCGTTCAAGCTCGGTCAGGCCGCGGTCTCGGAACAGATCGTCGTCACCGCCGCCGCGCCGCTCATCGAAACGGCGCGTACCGAGGGGGCCACGCGCATCGATGACAAGGCGGTATCGAATCTGCCGAACAACGGCCGCAACTTCCTCGACCTCACCAAGCTCACGCCCGGCGTCGCCATCGTGCAGGGGCCGGACGGCGACGAGCTCTCGATCAACGGCCAGAAGGGCATCGAGAACAACGTCTCCGTCGACGGCGCCGACTTCAACAACCCGTTCTTCGGCGAGCAGCGCGGCGGACAACGCCCCGCCTTCACCTTCAATCTCGACGCGGTGAAAGAGCTGGTCGTCGTCGCCGACGGCGCGAACGCCGAGTTCGGGCGCTCGCAGTCGGGCTTCGTCAACGTCATCACGAAGTCGGGCACGAACGAGATGGACGGCACCGCGCACTTCGTGCTGAAGAACGACTCGCTCAGCTCGCGCGGCAAGGCGGCCGACGGCTCGACCGCGCCGAAGTTCGATTCGAAGCAGTATCAGACCGGCTTCACGTTCGGCGGTCCGATCATGCGCGACAAGCTCTTCTACTTCGGCGCGCTCGACATCCAGAAGGCCAGCTCGACGAAGCAGACCAACCCTCTGCGCATCGAGCAGCGCGTCGTCGACGCCCTCGCCGCCCTCGGCAGCCCGAACGAGAACGGCTCGATCGAGCGGACCAACGACGCGCGCGTCCTGCTGCTCAAGACCGACTGGACGCAGAGCGCGAAGAACCTCTTCACCTTCCGCTACAACTACACCTGGTCCGAGCAGAAGAACGGCACGTTCGACGTCGACTCGTGGGGCCGCAGCGCCAACGCCACCGAGAAGGATTCGTCGCACGCGATCACCGGCTCGCTGGTCAGCACCATCACCAGCGACTTCCTCAACGAGTTCCGCTTCCAGACGGCGAAGGAAAACCGGCCGCGCCCGTACGGCGGTCCGCTGATCGCCGGCCAGAGCCGCCCGCTCCCCGACACCGCGTTCGACTTCGCGAAGAGCTACCGCTTCGGCGAGCCGTTCTTCATCCCGGTCAAGTACTACGACACGCGCATCCAGCTGAACGACAACATGTCGTTCCTCCGCGGCGCGCACTCGTACAAGGTCGGCGCGGAGTTCAATCGCGTGAACTCGGTGCAGACGTTCCTCGGGTTCGCCAACGGCCGCTACATCTTCGATTCGACCGACGGCTTCCTCAACTACCTGCACAATCCGAAGTACGTCGAATGCTCCGACGGCTCGTCGTCGCAGAACGGGACGTGTCCCGCCGGCACGTCGATCACCGGTCCCGTCCTCCTCTACCTGCAGCAGGCCGGCGTCGGCAACATCTCGGTCGAGGAAGCGGGAACGCAGAGCATCCCGCAGAAAGAGCCGGCGCTCTTCGCCCAGGACAGCTGGCAGGCCACGCCGAACCTCAACATCAATTACGGACTGCGCTGGGAAGCGCAGATCGAGCCCGATCCGATCACGCCCGCGAACCAGGTCTTCTACGCCGGCTTCATCGGCAAGACCTCGAAGGGGCAGGCGTTCCCGTCGGACGGCAACATCCCGTCGGACCGCAAGATGTGGCAGCCTCGCTTCGGCCTGTCGTGGAACCCGACCGGCGACGGCAAGAGCGTGCTGCGCGCGAACGCCGGCATCTTCTACGGCCGCGTGCCGGGACTGACGCTCGCGTCGTCGCGCTCGACGAACGGCAGCCGCGGCCAGACCATCTTCCGCAACAGCGCCGCCGCGCCGTTCCTCGGTCCCGTTCCCGCGTATCCGAACCTCATCCCGCAAAGCCAGATCGGCAGTCCCGATCATCCCGACGTCTTCGTGTTCGATAAAAACTTCCAGAACCCGCGCACGAAGTCGGCGAGCATTTCGTGGGAGCAGGAAGCGATCCCCAACTACGCGTTCCTCGTGAAGTACAACTACGCGAAGGGCGATCACATCACCCGCTTCACGAACCGCAACGACCCGCTCCTCGGCTCGCCGTGGTCGTCCGGTCTCGGCACGGATGGCAAGAACGGCATCGGCGCGCTGACCGTCGTCGAGTCGACGGCGAAGAGCCTCTACCAGGGCGTCACGCTCGGCGTCACCCGCCGGCCTGTGAACAACGTGCAGTTCCAGCTGTACTACACGTACTCGAAGGACAAGTCGGACGACGACAACGAGCGCGATCCGTTCTCGTTCCGCTACGCGAAGATCACCGATCTCAACGCCGAATACGGCTACTCCGATCGCGATCAGCGCCACCGCGTGAACGGCTGGATGCTGTGGAACGCGCCGGCCGGCGTCGACCTCAACCTCCGCTACTCGTACCGCTCCGCGCAGCCGCAGTCGCTGTCGTGCGTGGTCAGCGATGCGTTCTGCGGCAAGGACGCATTCGGCAATCCGCGCTTCAACGCGATCGCGCAGACGCCGCAGGACCGCATCAATCCCGACGGCTCGGTCACGCGGCGCAACCTCGGACGCAAGGACAATCAGTACTCGTCGCTCGATCTCCGGCTGTCGAAAGCGTTCCACCTCGCGAACGGCATGACCGCCGAGCCGGCGCTCGACATCTTCAACGTGTTCAACAGCAAGAACCTCAAGCACCCCGAGGTGACGAACCTCATCTTCAATTTCGATGGGACCGTGCAGAGCGGCCTCGGCGATCCACGCCAGGCGCAGCTCGGACTGCGGCTCATCTGGTAGCTTTTTCTGTAGCCGGTTGCCGGTTGCCGAGTTGCCCGCTGGCAACCGGCAACCGCTGCGAGGCATCGTGAAGGACGCCCGGGCAGTCATCTTCGACTGGGACGGCACGCTCGTCGACACCGCGGAGGCGAGCTATCGCTGCTACGTCCGGATGTTCGAGTCGTATTCGCTGCCGTTCGACCGCGACACGTACGCGCGAACGTACTCGCCGAACTGGTACCACACGTTCCGCTGCATGGGGCTCGCGGAGGAGCGGTGGGCGGAGGCGGATGAGCGCTGGCTCGCCTACTTCGCCGAGGAGACGATCGAGCTGATCGACGGCGCGGGCGAGGTGCTCGAGGCGCTGACGGCGCGCGGCATCGCGGCCGCGGTGGTGACGAGCGGCAGCCGCGAGCGCGTCATCCGCGAGATCCACGCATACGGCCTCGCGCCGCACTTTGCGCATTGCGTCTTCGGCAGCGATGTGGCGAACAAGAAGCCGCATCCCGAGGGGCTGCTGCTGTGCCTCGAGCGGCTCGGCGTCGAGGCGGCGCATGCGGTGTACGTCGGCGACAGTCCTGAGGACATCTCGATGGCCAAGGCGGCCGGCGTCTACTCGATCGCGGTGCCGGGCTCGTATCCGAATCGCGAGGCGTTGCTCGCCGTGAAGCCGGACGTGGTGGTCGAGTCGCTGCGTGATCTTCATGGCATACTCGCCCCCGATGCCTGACGTCATCCGCGCAGTCTGTCCGCACGATTGTCCCGACACCTGCTCGATGCTCGTCACGGTCGAGAACGGCCGCGCCATCCGCATCGCCGGCGATCCCGAACATCCGGTCACGCGCGGCTTTCTCTGCACCAAAGTCGCGAAGTATCTCGAGCGGACGTATCACGAAGGACGCCTGCTGCATCCGCAGATCCGAGTCGGCGCGAAGGGCGAGGGAAAGTTCCGCCAGGCGACGTGGGACGAGGCGCTGTCGCTCATCGCGGAGAAACTGAACGCCATCCGTGCGGACAACCCGCAGTCGATCCTTCCCTACTCGTATGGCGGCACCCTCGGCGCGATCCAGGGCGACTCGATGTCGATGCGTTTCTTCCATCGCATCGGCGCGTCGCTGCTGGAGCGGACCATCTGCGCCGCCGCCGGCTCGAACGCCTGGACCGGCGTCTACGGCATCCGCCTCGGCACCGACACCGAGTCGGTCGGCCAGGCGAAGCTCGTCATCCTGTGGGGCACGAACACACTGACGTCGAACCCGCACCTCTGGCCGTTCATCCGCCAGGCGAAGGCGAACGGCGCGCGGACGATCTGCATCGATCCGCTGCGGACGCGCACCGCCGACGCGTGCGACGAGCACATCGCCATCCGCCCCGGAACCGACGCCGCGCTCGCGCTGGCGATGATGCACATCCTCTTCCGCGACAACCTGCACGATCGTCAATATCTTGACCAGATGACCATCGGCTGGGAGAAGCTGCGCGACCGCGTGCTGGCGGAGTACTCGCCCGAGCGCGTCGCCGCGATCACGCGGCTGCCGGCCGAAACGATCGAGCGCCTCGGCCATCTCTACGGCACGACGTCGCCGACATTCATCCGCCTTAACTACGGCCTGCAGCGCCATGGCGGCGGCGGCTCGGCGGTGCGCGCCATCGCGCTGCTGCCGGCGGTCACCGGCGCCTGGAACCTCGCCGGCGGCGGCGCGCAGCTGTCGACGTCGCAGACGTTCCCGCTCGACAGCGCGTACCTCGAGCGCGCCGACCTGATCCCGCCCGGCACGCGGACGATCAACATGGTCCGTCTCGGCGAAGCATTGACCGAGATCGACGATCCGCCGGTGCGCGCGATGATCGTCTACAACTCGAACCCCGCGGCCGTCGCCCCCGATCGCGAGCGCGTGCTCGCGGGACTGCGCCGCGATGACCTCTTCACCGTCGTCCTCGAGCATTTCCAGACCGACACCGCCGATTACGCCGACGTGCTGCTGCCGGCGACGACGCAGCTCGAGCACGAGGACGTGCACAAGGCGTACGGGCATCTCTACCTCTCGTACAACAACGCCGCGATCACGCCGCTCGGCGAGTCGCTGCCGAACACCGAGATCTTCCGCCGCCTCGCCGCGCGCATGGGATTCGATCATCCGGAGCTGCAGGAGAGCGACGAATCGATGATCCGTCACGCGATCGCCAAAGTGCCGGGCATCGAATTCGAGGAGCTGTGCGAGCGCGGCTCGATCCGGCTGAAGGTGCCGTCGCCGCATCTCCCCTACGCGCTCGGCGCGCGGATTCCGACGCCGAGCGGGAAGATCGAGATCGACTCCTCGCGCTTCAAGGCGGAAGGACTCGATCCGGTGCCGTCGTATGTCGCGCCGCACGAATCGGAGGAGCGCGATCCCGAGTTGGCGCGGCGTTATCCGCTCGCGCTCATCTCGCCGCCCGCGCATTCGTTCCTCAACTCGACCTTCGTGAACGTCGCGACGCTGCGCCGCGCGGCGGGGAAGCCGACGCTTGAGATTCACGCGGATGACGCGACGCGGCGCGGGATCAGCGGCGGCGACGTCGTGCGCATCCACAACGATCGCGGCTTCTTCACGGCCGAGGCGGTGGTGACGGATCGCGTGCGTCCGGGCGTCGTTTCGGCGCCGTCGGTCTGGTGGCCGAAGCTCGCGACGGACAAAAAGAACGCCAATCAAACGACGTCGCAGGCCATCACCGACATCGGTCACGGCGCGACGTTCTACGACAATCTGGTCGAGGTGAGCCCGGCGTGAACATCCCAGTCGTCATCTTCATGGTCGTCGTGTGGCTGGCCATCGTCATCGCGAACGAGCGCTTCGGCATCCTCCGTTGCGACGACTTTCCGAACGCCGCGGCGAAGTGGTTCGCTTACATCTGGCTGCTCGCGTTTCTCATCGTGATCGGCGCCGCGACCGCGTACACAGCGGCGCATCCGCCGACGGCGCAGCAGCTCGCGCACATGTCGTTCGCCGGCTTCTTCCTGCTGCATCTTCTGCTCGTCGTCTTTCTCCTCGGCTGGTGGCTGGCCACGCGCCTTCCGTCGCCGCGCGTGTTCCTCAACATCCCGCGCGAAGGCAACGGCGAGGCGGTGCTGGCGGGCTTCGCCATCGGCCTCGGCGGCTGGATCGTCACGATCATCTTCGTGCTGCTCTTCGCGCTGATCCTCAAGGCGGGCGGACTGCTGCCGGAGAACGTACAGCCGCCGGCGATGATCGCGTACATGGCGCGCATCGCCTGGTGGAAGAAGGCGCTGGTCGTGCTGTCGGCGATGACGGTGGAAGAGGCGTTCTTCCGCGGCTTCCTGCAGAAACGGATCGGATTGATCGCGTCGACGATCCTCTTCGCGCTCGCGCACGCCGGGTACGCGCAGCCGATGCTGCTCATCGGTGTGACCGTGATCTCGCTGATCATCGGAACGGCGTTCTATCGGACGAAGAGCCTCGTGCCGGGCGTGATCGCGCACGGCGTGTTCGACGCGGTGCAGCTCTTCGTGATCATTCCGGTGGCGTTCCGGATCGCCGGAATGTCGTAGCTACTGCTCCGACACCACCACGCCGTCGCCCTCGAAGCGGATTTTGAAGCCCGCGTCGTCGACGTTCTCGATCATCACGTTCTCCAGCGTCTTGTCGTCCATCACCTGCGGGATCAGGTTGCCGGTCCACGCTACGAGCGCGTTCGAGGAGATCGACAGCGGGTACTCGCGGGTGACGCGAAGCGTGAGCGGCTCGATCGACGTCGAGATGGCGAGCGAGCCTTTGCCGAAGATCTTCACCGTGTCGATCTTCCGCTGGTAGGTCGAGTCGTAGATCGGCTCGACGCGATACGTCAGCGTGTCTTCGAGCGCGAGGAGGTTGTGGCCTTCGACGTAGATGAACTCTTCGTTCAGATCGAGGAGGAACGTCTTGCGCCCTTTTTCGTAGACGAAGATCTTCCCCTGTCCGACCGCCTTCACCAGCGTCTGCGCGGTGGTACCGACGAGGCCTGATTCGGCCACGAACTTGAGGTTGCCGGAGTAGCTCGAGACGGTGCCGCGCTTCACGTGCACGCTGCGCGCGAAGTTGATCTCGAGGAAGCCGTTCTCGTGCAGCGCGAAGGTCTTCGAGGCGCCTTCGATCTTGTGTCCGAGGTCGAGGCGCTTTTCTTCGTGGAGCGGCGTTTCGTCGACCGCGTCCTGCAGCTTGCGCGCGGCGGTGTGGCCGGCGGCGGCCTCGGCGGGTGGCGGCGCGGGCGGCGCCGGCGGTGCGACCGGCACGGGCTTCGGAGTGGCCACGATGCCGGGCTGCGTCCGCGTCGAGACCGGCAGCTGGATCGCCGGAATCTTCGCCGTCGTGCGGCTCGCGGGCTGCGCCACGATCGGCTTCGGTTGCGGCTGCGGCGGAGCCGGCGCCGGTGCGGCGGGAGCCGGTGCCGGCTTCGGAGTCTGCGGCTGCATCTCCGACTCGACTTCCTTCACCAGCTTATCGGCGCCGGCGAACTTCAGGTGCTCGAGCGCGAGGCCGAGCTTGCGGCGCTGGCGATAGAGCAACCCGAGGTAGAGGTGCGACTTCGCGTAGTTCGGCCGCAGCTCGACGGCGCGCAGGAGGAACTGCTCCGCCTCGTCGAGCTTCCCCTGCTTGAAGAGGATCAGGCCGAGGTTCGAGTGCAGGATGAAGACATTCGGATTCTCTTTCGCCAGCCGCCGGTAAATCACCTCGGCCTCGGGGAACGCGTTCGTCTTGAAGTAGACCAGTCCGAGGAGATTCAGGACGTCCGAATCGTCCGGACGGAGGCGCTGCGCCCCTTCGAGCTCGCGTCTCGCCTCCGCATACCGCCCTTCCTGAAACGCCTCGCGGCCGCGGTTGTAGTGCAGGAGGAAAACGCCCTGATCGAATGGCGCTGCGATGACGGGGTCTGGCATACCGCGGAGGATTGTAGCGTGAAGAAGAGTGGAACTACTGCGATCCGAGATACCGGAAGCCCGGAATGATCGCGGCCGCCAGCGGCGCGCCGGCTTTGAAGCCGCCGCGGAGGATGCCGGTGTCGCGGCGGCCGGCGAAGGAGATCGCGCCGCTGCCGTCGTACGGGCGGCCGTAGTAGACCGTCAGCGCCCGCTTCACGTACGTCATCGTCTCGTTGTACGGCGGGATGCCGCCGTGCCGCGTGACCGCTCCCTCGCCCGCGTTGTAGGCGGCGAGCGCGCGCGGGACGTCGTGCGAGAACATCTCGAGGAGGTCGGCCAGATACGCGACGCCGCCGCGGATGTTCTGCTCCGGATCGTAGATGTCCTTCACGCCGTAGCGCTGCGCGGTCTCGGGAATGAGCTGCATCAGGCCGCGTGCTCCCTTGCCGGAGGTGCACTGCGGATTGAAGTCCGACTCGACCTGGATCACGGCGCGGACGAGGATGGGATCGACGTTGAACTGGTCGGCGTAGCGCTCGATCATCCGGTCGTACTGCGAGCGGCGGTCGCGCTGCCTGGCCAGCCACTTGAGGTCCGTCCCCTTGCCGCTGGCGGTGCTGCCGACGTTGTAGATCACCTTCTTGCCGTCGCTGCGGACGACCAGCTTCACCTGCGCGGCGGCAGGCAGCGCGATGGCGAAGATGACGGCGAGGCGAACGAGCCGCATTGTGCCTGATGGTAGCACACGCGAAAATGCGCCTCATGAGCTTCGCACCGCTGCAGAAACAGGTCGACGACTGGATCACCACGCACACGCACGGCTACTTCTCGCCCTTGATGATGACCGCGCGCCTGACCGAGGAGCTCGGCGAGCTGGCCCGCGCCATAAGCCACAAACATGGCGAAAAGAAGCCGAAGCCGGGCGAGAAAGAAGGCGACGTCGCCGAGGAAATCGGTGATCTCATATTCGTGCTGATCTGCCTCGCGAATTCGGAGGGAATCGATCTCGACGAAGCGTGGAAGGGATTGCTCGAGAAGTTGTACGTGCGGGATGCGAAGAGGTGGAAACCATGATCACGATTGCGGCGCTGTTGTTCGTCACGGTCACCAGTCATCGGATCGAGAAGGTCGTCGGCGTCACCTGGGGCGAAGTCGAAGGCGCGGGCTGCTTCAATGACAGGCAATACCGTGCCGCCACAATGCCGAGGCTGAAGCTCCGGTCGCCGGTGGCGACGAAACGCGCCAATGCCATCATCGAAGCGGAAGTGCGAGACATGATCGACTACGGGGAGCCCGAGTTCCGGCACGAACGGATGCCCGGAGCCTGTAAGGGAAAGAAAATCGAGAAGCATGCCGAGGTGCTGCAGGCGGCTTGCGACGTCACGCTGGCCAGCGAGCGTTTCGTCAGCGTTCTTTGTCACGTCACCGGCATGGGCGCGCATCCCGGCGGCCATCCGGAAGCACTCAATCTTCTGGTCAATGGCGATGAGGTCGAACAGCTCGGTGAATTCGAGGAGCTGTTCCGGCGCGGCAGCGATTACCGCTCAGCGCTGTTTCCCAACCATGCCGTCGATGACCTTCAATCGGCGACGCTCGAAGAAGACGGGCTGCATCTGATCTTCAAGGACGACGACATGTTCTATGAATGGAAATACGTCGACGACATCCTGCGCCCCGAAATCGTGAAGGCGCACAAGAAGTGATCAGCGATTACACATCGCATACGCCTCGCGGAACGTTGGATTGTCGATCAGCGCGCGATTGACTTCGAAATAGCTGCGCACGACGTCATTGGTCTGCAGGAGGCGGCGGCGTAAGTCGATTGCAATGGCCCGCCAGAATTTCGCGCCGGCGGCCGGCTCGCTGCGGAGGAATTGCGCGAGGTCGTGCATTGAGACGGAAAGCACCTCCGTATCGCTGACCGCTCTCAATGACGCGGAGGCGACGCCGTCCTCGATGATGGAGAGCTCGCCGAACGTCTGGCCTTCCACCAGGTCACAGAGCGAGACCTCGCGGTCATTGACCCGTCGGGAAACCCGTACACGCCCCTGCACCACGATGTGCAGGGCGCGATTTGCATTTCCTTCTTCCAGAACGACATCGCCCGGATTGAAGCGGCTGATGCGCATGGCCGCGCGCAGTTGTTCCAGCTCGGCCGGCTCGAACTCGGCAAACAATGTGACACCGCGTAGAAAATTTGCGTCCGCCAAGGCACTCTCCGGGGTTAGAATCAATCCATCCTTATAGCTAAGTGTAGTCGCCGCTCCGCAAGAGTACTGCGGACGGCGTGAGTCGTTCAATGGCCGTTGTCGGAACAGGAGCAGCGAAATGGATGGTCTTCTTCGCTCACTGATCAAAACGGTTCGGCGCCGCCTTCGCGACGACGAGGAAGTCACCGTCGAAGCAGTAACGAAAGAGCTCGGTTATACGAGACAGTACATCTCCGGCCGCTTCCACCGCGTCACGGGCCGCCTCCTCAGTCACTTCCTCAAAGAAAAGCGGCTGGAGAAAGCGGCGCGGCTGTTGCGCGGCGGCAACCTGCGCGTGTCGCAGATCGCGCGGCGCTGCGGCTTCGATTCGGAGAACTACTTCCGACAACAGTTCCGCGAACGCTATGGCATGTCGCCGCGGCAGTTCCGCTCGAACGGGCATCTGCGCATGACGCCGATGATGGCGCGGGCGCGGCCGGCCGTGGCTTAGTTCGAGTCGAAGCCCGCTTCGATCCACAAGTAACGCAGCGTGTTCGCATCGAACGTGCGCGCGCCGAGGGCGTAGCGCGTGAACAGCAGCACGTGCCGCAAGCCGGAATGCGGCACGCCGGACTTCGCCAGGTAATCGCGATGCTCCGCCGGTGATGCGAACGTCGTCGCCTCAAACGACTGCGCCAGCCGCACGACCGTCCCCTGCACCGCCATCTCACCACGCCGCAAAAAATAGCGGCGATGGAAGAGCCGCAGCTCTCCTTCATCGCTGCCGATGCGCAGCGGCTTGCCGGAGTAGATCGGCTTCGTGCGGATGCGAAAGCCTCGCACGCGTGCCTCGGCGATCGCGCCCGCGATCTCCTTCGCCAGCGATTCGGTCACGACCTCGCGCTCGCGCACGATGAGGATCCAGTCGTCCGACGCCGCGTCGATCGCGCGGTTGAGCTCCGCGCGATGATCGGCGAGCGCCACGCGCGGCGCCACATCCAGCACTAATTGTTCGAGCTTCGTGAAATGCGGACTCAGCGCCGTGAGGTCCTCGGTGTGTACATGCCCGAGGGTGACGATCGAGAGTTGCAATTACTCCTCGACTCGCTCGTGAATGCGGACAATGCGCGAGGCCCGTCCGCTCTCTTCGTCGATCTCGATCAGCGCGCCCGACAGACGGATGTCGCGCTTCGCCACCTCGAGCTTCCGCGGCGTGTTGAACAAAAACCGGTGCAGCGCTTCCTCGGGACGAAAGCCGATCACCGAGTCGTACGCGCCGGTCATCCCGACGTCCGTCTGGTACGCCGTGCCGTTCGGCAGCAGGCGCTCGTCCGCGGTGGGCACGTGCGTGTGCGTGCCGAGGACCGCGGAGACGCGGCCATCGAGATAACGGCCCATCGCCTGCTTCTCCGACGAAGCTTCGCCGTGAATGTCGACGATGATGACCTTCGTGCCGTCGAGCTCTTTCAGCTCGCGATCGGCGGTGTGGAACGGGTTATCGCACGGCGGCATGAAGACGTTGCCCATCAGCTGCAGCACCGCGACGTTCACGCCGCCCGCCGTCTGCCGCACGACTTTCCCCTTGCCCGGATTTCCGCTCGGGTAATTCGCCGGCCGGACGACGTGCGGGTAATGCTCGTAGTTGTCGACGAAGTCTTTTTTGTCCCAGATGTGATTGCCCGAGGTGTAGGCGTTGATCGGGAGCTCCGACAACTCCTCCATGATCGCCTCGGTGACACCGAACCCGCCCGCGGCGTTCTCGATGTTGACGATCGTGAAGTCGATGCGCTCCCGATCAACGACATGCTCGAGCTTCTGATGCAACGCCCGCCGGCCGGGCTGGCCGACGACGTCGCCGATGTAGAGGATTTTGATCATGAGCTATTGAGCGCTCGCTACTTCGCGTAATCGACCGCCCTCATCTCTCTAATGACCGTCACCTTGATCTGCCCCGGATACTGCAGCTCCGATTCGATCTTTCGCGCGACGTCCTTCGAGAGCCAGATCGACTGCTCGTCGGTGATCTTCTCGGCGTTGACGATGATGCGGAGCTCGCGGCCGGCCTGGATGGCGAAGCTCTTGGAGACGCCTTCCATCTGGTTGGCGATCGACTCGAGTCGCTCGAGGCGGTGGACGTAATTTTCGAGGATCTCGCGGCGGGCGCCGGGACGGGCGGCGGAGAGCGCGTCGGCGGCGTTCACGAGCACGGCTTCGACCGTCGTCGGGTCGTAGTCGCCGTGATGGCACTCCATCGCGTGAATGATCTCGCGCTTCTCGCCGTACTTCTCCAGCACCTGGCGCCCGAGCTCGAGATGCGTTCCTTCCATCTCGCGGTCGATCGACTTGCCGATGTCGTGGAGAAGACCGCCGCGCTTGGCGATCGTGTCGTTGACGCCGAGCTCCACCGCCATCAAAGCCGCGAGCTGCGCGACCTCCAGCGAATGAACGAGCACGTTCTGCCCGTACGACGTGCGGTAGCGGAGCCGGCCGAGGAGCTTGAGGATCTCGGGATTGATGTCGGTGATGCCGAGCGAGAACGCCGCGGCCTCCCCTTCCTCGAACAGCTTCTGATCGAGCTCCTGCCGCACCTTGTCGACCAGCTCTTCGATGCGGG